>OJIO01000424.1_pt1 | contig 28076 bp, 26 predicted proteins | sample 1595621 | NCBI WGS metagenome assembly OJIO01 (sample SAMN05416776, study PRJEB24817) | seawater metagenome | isolation source: Sea water | place: Canada:Atlantic | collected 2013-07 | reverse complement strand
CCGGTCTGTCTCACTCTCATGCAAAGGTAAGATCAACCATTTAATCCGCTTACCCGATTAATCATTGCTGGCTTATCTACCGTTGCCAGAGCCTGTGCAGAATTTGCCGTGGCGCTGGGCTATGAGGTGATTGTGTGTGAACCACGCGAAGAGGAACGCCTCGGTTTTAACCTGCCGGGCATTAGGCTCGAGACCCAGATGCCATCGTCGTTTATCCGCCAGGCGGGCCATTGTCATGCGGCTACCGCAGTGGTGGCCATGACGCACGATCCCCGCATTGATGATCTGGCGATGATGGCAGCTGTCAAAACCGCTGCGTTTTATATTGGAGTGATGGGGTCGCGCCGCACCTCGGACGCCCGCGCCGCACGCTTGATGCGGTCTGGCGGTTTGACTGCCGAGCAGGTCGAACGCCTGCATATGCCAATTGGTCTGGCACTGGGCAGTAAGACACCGGCAGAAATTGCTTTGGCGGTAATGGCCGATGTCGTACGCGTACAAAAAGGCCAACCCCGTGACCAACTCTGAAGCAACCGTCGAAAGCCCTCACCGTCAGATACTCGGAGTGGTTATGGCAGCCGGTTACTCCAGCCGGTTTGGCGCGGGTGACAAGCGTATGGCACGCTGGCCCGCGACTGGCCGAACACTGCTGGGTGAAACGATTCATCAGCTCCGACAAGTCTTGGCTGACGTGGTGGTGGTCATTAGGCCTGACGATCAGCCTCAGTCTCTGGGGATACCCGACGACAGCGATATCATCCGCGCACGCCATGCCGAGCAAGGTCTGGGGGCCAGTATTGCCGATGCCCTTGGCGCCATTCAGGCGTCTGCCACATGGAGCCAACGGCACAGCCTTGCCCTGATGCTGGGAGATATGCCCACCATTCAGCCGACCTCTGTGCGCCAGTTATTACAGCGTGCCAGCAGGCAACACATTGTACGTCCTACCTATCAGGGCAGGCCTGGCCATCCGGTGGTATTTGGTCGGGCATACTGGCCGGCGCTGCGACAATTACCAGCAGCCAGCGGCGCCCGGCAAGTGATTCAACAACACCTGAGTCACGTTCTGCACATTGCGGTTGATGACCCTGGTGTGGTGCAGGACATCGATACGCTTGAAGCCCTGACAGCGGCATCACGTCGATCAGTCTGACGGGCGACTTCAACGTTAACGTCAAGACCCACATCGCCTTCCCATTTTCAACCAGCTCCAAGCACAGGTAACGATTTTATGTCCCGCGACCGCTATGGCGAACTACAAGCCTTCCTCAACGTTGCCCGTGAAGGCAGCTTTACCAAGGCTGCCGCGCTGCTGGGCGTTTCCCAATCGGCTCTGAGCCATACCATTCGGGGATTGGAAGCCCATCTGGGAATTCGCCTGTTACACCGCACCACTCGTAGCGTATCGCCCACCGATGCGGGACAGCGGTTGCTTGAGCGCATAGCGCCTCATTTTAATGATATTGATGCTGAAATTGCCGCTATCAGCGCCCTGCGCGACAAGCCTGCTGGCAGTGTGCGAATTTCCGCCAGCGATAATGTTGCTCAAAGCCTCCTCTGGCCCCGACTGGCACCGGTACTGCGCCAATACCCCGACATCCAGCTGGAAATTAATATCGATTTTGCCCTCACCAATATTGTCGAGCGACGTCTGGATGCCGGTGTTCGCCTGGGAGAGCAGCTAGAAAAAGACATGATTGCGGTGCCTATCAGCCCGGCAGTACGCATGGCCGCGATTGCCAGCCCCGGCTACTTCCAGCGCAACCCGATTCCCCAGGTTCCACAAGATTTACTGATGCATAATTGCATCAATTTCCGCCTGCCGACTTACGGCGGCTTGTACGCTTGGGAGTTTGAGAAAGATGGCCGGGAATTGAATATTCAGGTAAAGGGACAGCTCACCTGCAACACCAGCCAACAGGTCGTTGCGGCAGCATTAGATGGCACTGGCATCGGTTTTCTGACCGAAGACACCGCCATCCAATTCCTCCGTGAAGGGAAGTTGATACGCGTACTGGAAGACTGGTGCCCACCCTTTTCCGGCTATCACCTGTACTACCCCAACCGCCGCGAACCAACCCCGGCTTTCCAGATTGTGGTGGAAGCCTTACGTTGGCCACCTCGTTTCTGACGGCGATGCCCATCGGTTGGTATTGGCAGTTGGTATTGGCAGCCGTAAACCAAATGAGGCTACTTTACCGATTCCCACCAGCGGGTAAGCGTTTGCTCGGTATTTGCCGGTTTAACCCGCTCACCGATCACGGGCATCAGCAGCCGATAAGGCTGGCTGATGCTGGCGGCAGCCAGACGCTCCAGCAGGCGACGGCCATCAGCCTTCGAGGGCTGGCATCGATGACATATCAATCACAAAGCGATAACGCACATCGGACTTTTCCAGGCGCTCGTAGGCTTCGTTGATTTGATCCATACGGATCATTTCCACCTCTGGCAAGACACCGGTTTTGCCACAAAAATCGAGCATTTCCTGGGTCTCGGCAACACCGCCAATCAGCGAACCAGCCACCCGGCGGCGGCCCAGAATCATGGGGGCTGTGTGCAATTCCTGCATTAACCCCACCTGACCAACAATCACCAGCGTGCCATCCAGTTCCAATAACGGCATATACGGGTTGATATCGTGTTTTACCGGTACGGTATCAATGATCAATTCAAAACGATCAGCGGCATGCTTCATGGCAGCCGTATCGGTGCTGATCAGCACGGCATCGGCCCCCAAAGCCTTCGCTTCGTCGGCTTTCGACGCACTGCGGGTGATGGCCGTTACGTGCGCGCCCATCGCCGCCGCCAGCTTCACCGCCATATGGCCAAGACCACCGAGGCCAATCACCGCGACCTGACTGCCTGGCCCCACGTTCCAGGTACGCAGCGGTGAATAAGTGGTGATACCGGCACACACCAGCGGTGCGACACGGGCGGTCTCAAGATTTTCGGGCACGCTCAGAACGAATTCTTCACGTACCACCACATGGTTGGAATACCCCCCCATGGTATGACCCATGGCGCTGCCATCTGGCGTATTGTAGGTATCCACCCGGTGGCCACAGTATTGCTCTTCTCCGGCATGGCAGGGTTTGCAATGCTGGCAGCTGTCGACCATACAGCCCACTGCAACCAGGTCACCAATGTTGTATTTGGCCACCTCGCTACCCACCGCCGACACCCGACCAACAATTTCATGACCCGGTACCGCCGGGTATACCGTCCAGCCCCAGTCGTTACGAGCGGTGTGTAAATCCGAGTGGCAGACACCGCAATACAGAATATCAATCGACACATCATTGGCATGAGGTTCACGACGTTCAATGGTCATGGGGGCGAGCAGGGATTCTGCAGTTTGGGCAGCATAACTTGCAGTTTTCATAACAATTCTCTCTTCGATGTCATTTGATAAAAGCGATCGGTACGTTGTGGGCACCACTGCGGTGCCTTATACGGATTATTCTACGGATAGGTATTGTTGATCCGTTACCTGCTCCAGCCATTCCACCACTTTGCCATCCAGCGCTTCCTGCATGGCAATATGTGTCATGGCAACGTCTGGGGCAGCACCGTGCCAAGGTTTGCTGTTGGTCGGAATCGACACGATGCCACCAGGCTGAATCACCTGATGCTCATGATCCCACTGTTGCACAAAACCACGCCCGGCCGTCACCAGCAGTGTTTGTCCCAGTGGGTGCTGATGCCGGGGCGTTAAAGAGGCCATCAACACGCACCGTGCCGGTAAACCAGTCGGACGAACCACGCCAGGACGGCTGCGAAGCATTTTTGATCACGGAAATCATGAGTGGATTCTCCTGTGGGGCAATGGTTCGGCGTATCAGCCGTCATATTCATCTAGAGGGATCATCTATCAAATAATAGTAAGTGGAATCCGCGTTTTTGATTAGGTAGGGCAACTGGGTTGCATTAATGCACTCAGCTCATGAAACAAACAGATTTTTCATATCAGTAAGTCGTAGAGATGCTGCGCTGACTGTATCCGCTCAGACTTCACCGGCCATAATTCATGAATTACTCACACAAGCTTAAGCGGTTTACACCAGTATATTGATAGATACAAATCTCTTAGCATGGCCGTTCACCCAACTTTTTCAGCTAACGCTTCCATATAGCCATACACTCTTTTGGATCAAACCGCGATGAAGATGCAGGCATCAAAGACAAGCTTGTCGAACTCCAACAACACCCACACCACAAACACCAAGAACACCAAGAACACCACCAACCCCAATCAGGTACTCGCACTGGTACTGGCCTGTTATGTGATGATTATTCTGGACATCTCCATTGTGATTACCGGCCTGCCGGAAATTCAGGCCGAGCTGAAGTTTTCCAATGCCATGCTGTCCTGGGTTCAGAATGCCTACACCCTGACCTTCGGCAGTCTGTTATTACTGGGCGCACGCAGTGGTGATCTGCTGGGTCGTCAACGTATGTTAATGATCGGGCTGGCCTTGTTTGCCCTTTCATCAGTGCTGATTGCCATGGCTCAATCTCCGCTGGCCTTGTTGGGGGGACGCGCCCTGCAAGGTTTTGGTGCAGCCATTCTTGCGCCCTCCACACTGGCCTTGCTGTCATCCTACTTTCCAGAAGGCCCCAAGCGCATCAAAGCGCTGGCCTGGTATGCCGCCACCGCCGGTATCGGAGCCAGTTTGGGGTTGGTACTTGGAGGGCTGTTTGCCGGATTGTTAAGCTGGCGCGTTGGTTTTTGGGTGAATGCCCCCGTAGGCCTGTTATTGATGCTGGCGACCTGGAAAATCTTGCGCGACCAGAGTGCCCAGCCTCCCGCTGGTAAAAAATCGCTGGCCGATTACGATATCACCGGAGCCATCACTTCAACGCTGGGAATGGGCGCTCTGGTGTTCGGCACCGTGCATTCCACCCAGGCAGGCTGGACAGATGCGATAACTCTGGCAAGTCTCGCCACAGCAGTGCTTTTTCTGGGCTGGTTTCTGCGTATCGAATCACGCCACCCCACCCCGCTACTCCCCATGCGTTTGTTCAAAAGCCGTGAACGAGTCAGTGCTTATCTGGCCCGTATGATGTTTTTAGGCGCCATGGTTGGTTTCCTGTTTTTCGCCACTCAATTATTGCAACGGATTCTTGGCTTTTCTCCGGTTGAGGCTGGTATTGCCTTTCTGCCGTTCACCGTACTGACTTTTGTTGCCTCCACTCAAGTACCGCGCCTGACGCGTAAACTCGGCAACCACAACGTGGCATTGTTGGCGCTGGTTATCCTGGGTATTGGCATGGCTTGGCTGGCGATGAGTGATGGCAGGAGCGACTACTGGCTGGCCATTGGTTTACCCATGTTGCTGATCGGTTTGGGTAACGGTGCGGTACTTGGGCCACTGACAATCGCCGGCGTAGCTGGCATCAGGGAAGAAGATTCCGGCGCAGCCTCCGGTATGGTTAATGTTGCCCACCAGCTTGGTGGCACCCTGGGCCTGAGCATTCTGGTGGTCATTGTTGCTGCAACCGAAGCGGGTAGCAGCTCAGCGCTGACCGATGAAACGCAACTCGCTCATCAGCTGACCGTCGGCTTCGAAGGTTGCCTGGTGTTTGTGATTCTGGCCGGTGTGATCATGACAACCCTTAACCGCAAACCCGTACCGCAAACGGTTTGAGCAGCCCGTCTTTATTACTCATCAAAAAACCCGGGGAGAGACCGCCAAGCCGGTTTACATTAAAGACATGCTGCCGGTTCATACACATGCCACAGCAGCATGGCTGTCTGACACAAAATAAGACTCCAGACGGAATATACCGTCCTATTGCAGCGCCCCCCGTACGGTTGTTTTCCCACTTTCGGATGTTGCATAGTGATGCCCGACAGCCACCACCTCAGGAGCACACCCGCCATGCCCAGCCTGTTCGATTCCATCCAGATGGGTGATCTGGAATTAGCCAACCGCATCGTTATGTCTCCCTTGACCCGCTGCCGGGCACCCGGCCGTCTTCCCAATGCCCTGATGGTTGAGTACTACCGCCAGCGGGCCAGCGCCGGACTGATCATCAGCGAAGCCACCGCCATCATGCCGATGGGAGTTGGCTACCCGGATACACCAGGCATCTGGTCGGATGAGCAAGTCAAAGGCTGGCAACTCATCACCGAGGCAGTGCATCAAGCAGGCGGCAAAATAGTTTGCCAGCTGTGGCATGTCGGCCGGGTCTCGCACCCGCACTACCTGGACGGAGCAACACCGGTATCCTCCAGCGCTGTTGCCCTGCGCAGCCATGTCCGGCTACTGCGCCCCCAGGTCGAGTACCCGGTACCACGCGCACTGGCAACCGATGAAATACCCGCCATTATCGAGGCTTATCGGCAAGCGGCTGAAAACGCCAAAGCCGCCGGTTTTGATGGCGTCGAATTACACGGAGCCAATGGCTACCTGCCCGACCAGTTCCTGCAAACCAGCACCAACCAGCGTACCGATGCCTACGGTGGCCCGATTGAAAACCGCGCCCGCTTTATGCTCGAAGCCACCGATGCCCTGATTGCTGTGTGGGGAGCCAGCCGCGTCGGCGTCCACCTGTCGCCCGCTTGCGACACCCAGGATATGGGAGATGACGACCCGGCGGCCACCTTCGGCTACGTAGTGGAAGCCCTTGACCAACGTCACATCGCGTTCATCTTCAGCCGTGAAGACCTCAGCAATGATAACGCCCTGACACCCGACCTTGCCCAACGCTTCAGCGGCGTATGGATTGGCAATATGAACCTCAGCCGCGACCACGCCATTCAGCGGCTGGAAGGTCGTATTGTTGATGCCGTCGCCTTTGGCCGCGACTTTATTGCCAACCCGGATCTGGTGGCACGGCTGCAAACCGGAGCCGCCCTCAACGAAGGCAATATGGAAACGTATTACGCCTCCGGTAGCGAAGGGTATACCGACTATCCGGTGTTGGCTGACGGTTAGGGCGGGGGGAGAGGAGAGCAGGCGAGTTATTGCCAAATCTGGTGTTCAACCCTGATCATGCTGCGTCCTGATCCTGCTTGTTCACCGACAGCAGGCTTCGTTCTATGATTGAGAACACCCTCGAATCAGCAACAAGAGATAGTTTCATGGCCAGATTCCTTTTTTAAGAAGTGCCATTCTTGAAGAAACAACAAGTCGTCAGTACCCCGGTTTAAAATGGTTACTTTTGCGAATGGATTGGGTTAAAGCCGGTTGTCGGTTCGAATCAACGGGTTGATGGGTTCGACACGATCTTGTACACAGAATACGGCAAGTATTGACCCCCTCCCCTCCGGGAAAGGTTTCAAAAGGGTTCTGACAAAATGCCACAGATTCCTTAGTACGCCGCCAGCCAACTGATCTACCGTCAGGTGGAACGGAAAATCATCATGGTGATTACCGATGGAAAACCGGATCATCAAGAACAAACTCAGGACATCATCAGCCTGTGAACGCAATGGGATTGAACTGGTGGGCGTCGGGATACAAACCGACATGTTGAGAAGCTGTTTCAATTCAGCGTGATGGTACTGGATCTTGCGTTGTTGAAATCAAGCTTATTCGAGATAGAAAAAGCCGCTATCGGATGATGTGCTTTTTTCTTTTTTGAGTGGATAACATCAACCGCTGATTCGATATTATTACTATTAACTCTCCAACCGATCCAGTTTTGTCAGCCATTGATCAAAGTGACCACACTTCTGCCGCAATACATCCAATCCAATGTATTCAGCCACAGACACCCCTGACGTCACTTTGTCGTATTCTGGTATTTCCTTGAGGATTCGCTTGGATGGCGCTGTTTCACGTCCCTGGTTGATCAACTCCGGGTTTTGCTCTCCAACCATATTCACCAGGTTCTGAATAACCTTGTCATGTTCCAGGTATTCCCAATCCAGCGCGGAGGGCTGTGCCAGTATCAAGGCTTCAAATTCGTGTAACTGAATATAAGGAATAAACCGACGTTCATTGATGTCTTGTGCCAGCTCAGTTTCAAGCTGCTCAACCCGACGGTATGCATTCAGTTCACGAATTGCCTGCTCATACCCCGGAAAATCACCAGGGAGTGAGTATAAATCAAACATGGTGGTGAAGCGCACGCTTTTACCTCTGTCTTCTGCAACCCACGCCATAATGTCATTTTTTGCTTTGGCATAGGTTGTCATCCCACCCTTGTAGACTTTACCTGCTCGACGGTCACGACTGGTTTCCACACAACGAGCATCCGCATAGACCTGATATTGGGCCAGGTATGGCTTTAATATCTGGTTCACAAAGGCCTCTTCCGTTTGACCTTCCACAATAAAGTGCAGACGAATCACGGCTTGCCTCCCAGCACATTCTTTTCCCACAACTCTGACAAGCTGTAACGATCCAGCCAACTGGCCAGTTTCACCGTATCCAGGCGGCGAAACTGACTGGCACCACTTTGCTCATCTCGCTCTACCACTACGACTTGCTCGGGAGAATATTCATCGACCAGCCGGGTAGACTGAGTCGCTACAATAATCTGTACATGATGTGATGCACGCTTGATCAAACCCGCCAGCTCCATAGTGGCTGCCGGGTGCAGACCCAGCTCAGGTTCATCCAACACAATCACTTTGGGCATCAGCTCCGGAGGCTGCATCAGCAAAGTCGCCAGTGCCATAAAGCGTAACGAACCATCGGAAATCTGATCAGGCCCAAACAGGTAATCCGGGCGCAGCTTGTCTTGCCAGTTTAATCGCACATAACGCTCGTTACCCGGCACGGTATCCAACGCAAAATCACCAAACTGAGGCATCACTTTTTGCACATGGCGAACGATACGCTGGTAATACGGCTTGTATTTCTCGGTGTTTTTGAGATTTTTCAAAAAGGCCGCCAGGTTACCGGCATCACTGCGCAGGCAAGCAGCATCATCAATATAAACCCGATCTTTGATACGAGCTGTGTCAGACGTGTCGTGAAACTGGTAGTCGCGGACTTTACTTAGCCAATCCACCACAGGGGGCCGTATTGGTGTTTCGCCATCTTTTTCAAGAAATTCACCAGAACCTATTAACGATTCAACTTTCTCACCAGTAAGAAGATTAGTAGTGATTATTGAATTCTTGCTGACGAATAATCGGTCATGTGTTCCCCACATCAATTCAATCACATAGGTTTCAACTCGACCTTCACTGCAAACAGAGACTGAAAACTCAATACAATCAGTAACTTTTGGGCCGTAATGAAGTAATTGACTGGCTCCGTGTTTACCTACATATACCTGTATCGAAGCCGTGGCCATGTAACCCAGCATCCGGAAAAAAGAAATCAGATTGCTTTTACCCGCCCCATTGGCACCCAGCAGTATGGTGACATCACCAAAGGCAATTGTTTGCCCTGCGCCGTCAATAGACTTGAACCCTTTGATTTCCAGTTCAGTGAGTTTCATCACTACCTCGTTTTTTATTCAATCTACTCTCAATATTCATCATTAATAGCCTGAACCGACACCATTCAGGCTATTAATTTGACCATATCCCCGAATCGCTTCCACCCCATCCTGTTCAAACAGTACATGCCAATCTTCCAACTGCTGCTCTGTCACCGGATTACCGGGATCGTCTCGCCAGTCTCCTAGCAAGGTTGCTTTGGGAGTATTGGAGATCAAAAAGGCATCCAGCTGGATACTGGCATTGGCCGGGCTTTGCAAAGCAAATAAAGCAGCACCGATCTGGTGGGGATTCAGATCGGCCGAGGCGTCAAAAGCGAATTGCTCAATCGACCGACATCACCGCCACGACGCTGGCGAGTCAGCTCAAAGGCGAAGTACTTGGCGTGATAGTCAGTAATCGACATAACAATTCCCTGCAAGGTAAGACCCTGATTGTGGTCTATCGGGCACTCGTCCCGTTCAGCTTTGAATTGGTCATTCCATGAACACCGATGGAGATATCATGACTCTGCCACAGGCGTTCAAGGTTATCGATTTTATTAGTTAGTGACTCACTTTATTTCGATACGACACAAAGCACGAGTACTCTCCCACCCGCTTTACTCCACCGTCACGCTTTTGGCCAGATTCCTCGGCTGATCAACGTCGGTGCCTTTGATAATAGCGACGTGGTAGCTCAGCAATTGCAGCGGCAAGGTGTAGACAATCGGGGCGATGAGGTCGTCGCAGGTGGGCATCGACAGTACGATCATGTTGTCGGCGGGGGTGATTTCGGTAGCTTGTCCGGCGAAGACGTAGAGTTCTCCGCCCCGGGCGCGGACTTCTTCGATGTTGGATTTGAGTTTTTCGACCAGGTCGTTGTGGGGTGCGACGACGACGATGGGCATTTCGGCATCAATCAGCGCCAGTGGGCCGTGTTTGAGTTCTCCGGCGGCGTAGGCTTCGGCGTGGATGTAGGAGATTTCCTTGAGTTTGAGCGCACCTTCCATGGCAATGGGGTACTGGTCGCCACGGCCAAGGAACAGGGCGTTGTGTTTGTCGGCAAAACGTTCGGCCAGTTGTTCTATTTGGTCGTTCATTTCCAGCGCTTGCTGGATCAGCCCTGGCAGTTGTTCCAGGGCGGTGGCAATGCGCTGTTGAATGCCGCTGGCATCCGGGTGTTGTTGCGCCAGCCCGGCAGTAAGCAGTAACAGTGCGGTGAGCTGGGTGGTGAAGGCTTTAGTCGAGGCCACGCCTATTTCTGCCCCGGCGCGGGTCATCAGGGCCATGTCGGATTCGCGTACCAGTGATGAGCCGGGGACGTTGCAGATGGTCAGGGTTTTGCGAAAGCCCAGTTGTTTGGCCAGTTTCAAGGCCGCCAGGGTGTCGGCGGTTTCGCCACTCTGGGAGATGGTCACCAGCAGGGTGTTGGGTTTGACAACGGGTTTGCGATAGCGGAATTCGGAGGCAATTTCGACGTTACAGCTGATTCCGGCCAGTGCTTCGATCCAGTAGCGGGCGGTGACGCCAGCATGGTAGCTGGTGCCGCAGGCGATGATCTGGACGTTGTCGATACCGCTGAGGTCACCCAGGGCGGCGAGGTTGAGCTGGCCATTGTGCAGGCGGCCTTCGAGGGTATTGGTGATGGCCTGGGGCTGTTCGTGGATTTCCTTGAGCATGTAGTGGCGATATTCGCCTTTGTCACCGGCATCGTGTTCGACGGAGGTTTCGCGGGTTTCTCGCTCAACGCGTTCGTTGTCGATATTGAATATTTGTACGCTCTGACGGGTAATTTCTGCCACGTCGCCTTCTTCCAGGAAGGCAAATTTGCGGGTCACGGGCAGCAGTGCGAGCTGGTCGGAGGCGATGAAGTGTTCGCCGATACCGTAACCAATCACCAGCGGGCTGCCGGAGCGGGCAACGACCATCCGGTCTGGGCTGGCACGGTTGATGGCGACCATTCCGTAAGCACCGTCAAGGCGCTTGCGGGTGTTTTTCACGGCATCCAGCAGCGCTGCACCGGTGTTTACTTCGCGGGCAATCAGGTGGGCGATCACTTCGGTGTCGGTCTGGGATTGGAAGTAGTAGCCGTCGGCCTGCAGTTCACGACGCAGGCTGGCGTGGTTTTCAATGATGCCGTTGTGTACCACGGCGATATCACCGGAGACATGGGGGTGGGCGTTGGCTTCCGAAGGTTCGCCGTGGGTTGCCCAACGAGTATGGGCAATACCCAAACCACCGGGAAGACCGTTTTCCGCCACGGCGTCGGCTAATGCCTGTACCTTGCCCAGACGCCGTACTCGGGTTAGCTGGGGGTTGGCAGCGGTGGCATCAATAATGGCGACTCCGGCGGAATCGTAGCCCCGGTATTCGAGGCGGCGCAGGCCTTCCAGCAATATTTCGACAACATCCCGCTGGGCCACGGCTCCGACAATGCCACACATACCAATACTCCTGAAGATAACCCGACACACTGAATTGGAAGGCGAGAGGTTACCACAATCCGCTATTTTCGATGCGCAGGGATCTGTGGAATCGCGCTAGATGGTGTGCAGTACGCACCCTCTGACGATCTGAGGCCATGCAAGGGTCTTAATGAGGCCATGCAGCGGCCATGATGGTGAGGGTAGAACCGGAAGGAAGGCAAGGGATTGGCCCAATGTCTCAGGCCAACCCCTCTGTGTCACTATTTTGTTTGTGCCACTATTTGGCGGCGCGTTCTTTTTCGATGAGGAAATCCACCACGGCTGTCATTTTATCCTGACCACCTGCGGTGCTGGCAGAGACCACGTATTTACCGTCAACAATCAGCGCTGGTACACCGCTGATTTTGAACGAACGAATACGTTTGTCAGCCTGGCTCATGCGGGATTTGACGGCAAAGTTGTCATACGCCTTGTCAAATTGTTCCGCCGTAATGCCACCATGCTTGACCAGAAAATCACGTTGGTCATCCTTGTCGAGCAAGCGCTGCTTTTCCAGATGAATGGCGCGGAAAATCGGGGTATGTACCTTGTCGAGAATGCCCAGCACGTCGGCAACGTAATATAATTGCGCATGGGATACCCAGGCACGGCCAAACATTGCCGGTACGCGGGTAAATTCGACATCCGCAGGTAAGCTGCTTACCCATTGGCTCAAGGATTCATCAAGGTGAAAGCAGTGCGGACAGCCATACCAGAAGGCTTCTTCCACATGCACCTTGCCATCTGCCATGACCGGTACAGGATCGGCCAGAACATCGTAATTCACACCGGCTTCGTATTCTGCCGCCAGGGTGAGAGAGCTAATCAACAGCAGCGGGACTGCCATCCATCGTTTGATCAGCATAAGCATAAACATCTCCATTCAGAGTTAAAGTCGCCAGTCAGGTTGGCCAGTTAGGTGCATTTTCACACAAAGGTTCCGAATCACCTACCCGGCCAGTGGCCATGTATTCTGTTTAGTGCCAGATCATTCAGGCAAAAAAACACAGAAAAAAAGCGGCCAAGGCCGCTTTTTTATCAGGCTGCGATTAACGCAAACCCTGAATGTAAGACGCGACTGCTGCGATTTCGGAATCGTGCAAACGGTAAGCAGTGTCACGCATCATGCGGCTGTCACCGTCGTTGGTACGGGCACCGGAGCTGAAATCATGCAGCTGCTTGGAAATATAGGCATCGTACTGTCCAGACAGCATCGGGAACCCGGCCAGAGCAACACCTTTACCGTTGGGGCCGTGACACGCCATACAGGCGGGTACGCCTTTGGATTCGATACCGGAACGGTAAATTTTCTGTCCCAGTTCAACCAGTTCTTCTTTGGCACCGGCACCGTTCGGTGTCTGGGCGCTGAAGTGGGCTGCCAGGTCGGCGATATCGTTGTCGGTCAATGCGGCTACAAACGCAGCCATTTCAAGAACCTGACGACGACCGTCACGAATATCCTTGATCTGCTTGATCAGGTAGCGCTCTCCCTGTCCAGCAAGTTTAGGGAATGTTGGCACCATGCTGTTACCGTCTGCACCGTGGCAAGCAGCACAGGTAGCAGACTTTGCTTTGCCAGCATCGGCATCGCCCTGGTAGGCGGAGGCCGCTTCACCAGCGTGGGCCGCGGACATCAGTCCGGCTGAAACAATCAGGCCAATCAACAGGTTTTTCATCGTCAGATCCAGTTAGTAAGTTAATTCTTGTCGTCGCAGTCGACGTTCGTCGCTACTGCTTTACTTGGGCGTCGACATATAAGTAATCAGCGCTTTGTAGTCTTCGGCGGAACAATCCATGCAGAGTCCGCGTGGAGGCATGGCATTAAAACCGTTGGTCACGTGGCTTACCAGTGTATCCATGCCTTTTTCCAGACGCGGAGCCCAGGCTTCAGCACTGAAGGCAGCAGGAGAACCGATCATCGGCGCAACTTGTGGGGCATGACACGCACCGCATGATGTATTGAATTTGGCTTCCGCATCAAATGCGTTAACGTTGGCAGACATCGCGGCGGCAGACACCGCAAGCAGGGCCAGAAATTTGGTCATTGTGAAGTTCTCTCTCATCGGTCGTTATAAGATCAGGCTAATTTTTCACTATACTCGGCTTGCACCAGAGACTCCGCCCGGAATGTTACACCCTGTGGTAGACTGGCGACGCCTTTTAAAGGCCAAGCATTATATATCATCAAAAACCGGACGGTCATTACGTTTACCCTATGCCAAACCAGGATTCATTGACTTACACCAAGACCCACTACCTTCGTAGTGCCGCCACATTGAGCCAATGTCCTGGCGAAATTACCCGTGAAGTCGCCTTTGCCGGCCGCTCCAACGCGGGGAAATCCAGCGCACTCAATCGGCTTACGGGTCAGAAAAAACTGGCCAGAACCAGTAAAACGCCTGGCCGTACGCAGCTGATCAACTATTTCCAGCTCGGTGAACTGCCGCTGGCACTGGTCGACTTACCGGGCTACGGCTACGCCAAAGTCCCTATCGGTGTCAAAAATGCCTGGCAGAAAGAGCTCGGCAATTACCTGCAAAAACGCGATGCACTAGCGGGTCTGGTACTACTAATGGATATACGTCATCCACTGACCGATTATGACAAGCGCATGCTTGAATGGGCCAATGATAACGGTATGCCACTGCATCTGGTACTGACGAAGTCCGATAAACTTAAGCGTGGCGCTGCCAAAAGTGCGCTGTTGCAGGTTTCTCAGGCAATTCGTAACAGCTCGACTGCCGTCTCGGTACAGATGTTCTCGTCACTGAATGGCGATGGTCTGGATGAGCTAAAACAGCGTCTGAACAGCTGGTTCTTGCCAGAAACCAACACCCCTGTTGATTCAGACCTCGATGCAGACCCCGATGCTACGCCTGTCAGCCAGGATATCGCTGATCAGTCCCCCGATCCCTGACGGCTGCGAACAGCGTCACATCTTATTACAAAACGCTACAGAATTTCTGCCCACAGGAACTTTGTCAGCGTTTCCCTCTTCTATAGTGAAACAATTCCCCGCACGGAATGGTGACGCAGACAGCTGCGGCACAAACAGTTCTATCCTTCGGTCATTCCCCCAGAATCCGAAGTTGACCCGGCCGTCGTCTCCACTGCGTCCGGGTCTTTTTTTATCGGCCTGACTCAGTGTGCCTCGTCCCAGTTGTCGCCAATACCGGCTTCAACCAGCAAGGGGACGCGTAACTCGGCGGCGTCCTGCATCTGCTGCTTCAGCGCTTCGGCAAACCCCTCGGCCTGATCCGCTTTTACCTCCAGCACCAGTTCATCGTGTACCTGCATGATCATGCGAGCATCAAAACCGGAATCCGGCAACCAGTTGGCTACCCGGATCATGGCGCGCTTGATAATGTCGGCGGCACTGCCCTGCATCGGCGCGTTGATCGCCGTGCGCTCAGCGTGCTGGCGACGGGGAGCGTTGCGGGATTTGATTTCTGGCAGGTACAAGCGGCGACCAAAGATGGTTTCGACATAGCCCAGGTCTTTGGCGTGTTCGCGGGTATTGTCCATATAATCACGGACACCGGGGTAACGTTCGAAGTAGAGATTGACGTAATCCTGGGCTTCGCCACGACCAATGCCCAGCTGCTTGGCCAGTCCAAACGCCGACATACCATAGATCAGGCCAAAGTTGATTGCCTTGGCGCTGCGGCGCTGGTTGTCGGTGACGTCAGCTTCGCTAACGCCAAACACTTCCGCTGCGGTGGCGCGGTGTACGTCGCGCCCTTCGCTGAAGGCTTTCAGCAACCCGGCATCACCGGACAGGTGTGCCATGATGCGCAATTCAATTTGAGAGTAGTCAGCCGCCACCAGCTTGTAGCCTGGAGGAGCGATAAAGGCCTGGCGAATCCGGCGTCCTTCTTCGGAGCGAATCGGGATGTTTTGCAGGTTCGGATCACTGGACGACAAACGCCCGGTGGCCGCCACAGCCTGATGGTAGGAGGTGTGCACCCGACCGGTGGAACCGGCAATCATGGTCGGCAGTTTGTCGGTGTAGGTGCTTTTTAACTTCGATAAGCTGCGGTTTTCGAGAATGATTTTTGGCAGTTCATGACCTTCGTCCGCCAGCTCGACCAGCACGTCTTCAGCGGTAGACGGCGCGCCTTTGGGGGTTTTCTTTTTTACCGGTAACCCGAGTTTCTGGTAGAGAATTTCTCCCAGCTGTTTCGGTGAACCGAGGTTAAAGACCTGTCCGGCAACGTCGTGGGCCTGCTGTTCCAGCTGTTGCAGCTTTTGCTCCAGCTCGGCACTTTGCTCATGCAGTTTATCCGCGTCGATCAAGGCCCCGAGAGACTCCATCGCGGTTAATATCGGCATTGCGGGCATTTCGATGTCGGTAAACACCTTGGCCAGCGCGCCCTGTTGTTGCAGTTTTGGCCATAACGTCTGGTGCAGTCGCAGGGTGATGTCGGCATCTTCGGCTGCGTATGGCCCGGCGACGTCCAGTTCCACCTGATTGAACGTTTTCTGTTTGACGCCCTTGCCAGCCACGTCTTCAAAACTCGTGGTTTTGTAACCCAGATATTTTAACGCCAGGCTGTCCATATCGTGACGGGTCGCCACGGAATCCAGCACGTAGCTTTCCAACTGGGTGTCGAACTGGACTCCTTGCAGGTTAATGCCGTGGTTGGCCAGTACGTGGGCGTCGTATTTCATGTGCTGGCCAACTTTTTTCAGTTTGTTGTCTTCCAGCAGCGGTTTGAGTTGCGCCAGTACTGCCTCGCGGTCGAGCTGTACTGGTGCGCCTTCGTAGTCGTGCGCCAGTGGCACGTAGGCGGCCTTGCCGACGGCCACCGCAAACGAGACGCCGACGATACGGGCATCCTTGTAGTTGAGCGAGGTGGTTTCGGTATCAAAGGCAAACAGCTTGCTGGTTTTTAGCTGTTCAATCCAGCCGTCGAGCACAGCTTGTGTCAGTACCATGTCGTACTGGCCTGGCTCGGCGCTGACAATGACGTCTTCGTTGTCAGTGTCTGCTCCCGCTTCTGCCATCGTCGCACGGCTTTCCTCTGAGCTGGCTGTCTCGGAGCTGGTGGCAGCACTGGTGTTAGCAGCACGGCTCGTCGTCTCATCCGTCAGCTCGGCAATCCAGGCCTTGAATTCCATATTGCGGTACAGTTCCAGCAACGCGGTCTTGTCGGTCGCTGTGCTTTTCAGCTCGCCGAGGGGCTGTTCCAGCGCGACATCGCATTTGATGGTCGCCAGTTGTTTAGACAAAAACGCCTGCTCCTGGTGCTCTTCCAGCTTTACGGCCATGGTTTTGGCACCGCGAAACGCCAGGTCTTTGACCTTGTCGAGGTTGGCGTAAATCTCTTCCAGTGAGCCCAGCCCGGCCACCAGCCCGACGGCGGTTTTTTCACCGACCTTGGGCACGCCGGGAATGTTATCGACCTTGTCGCCCATCAGCGCCAGGTAGTCGATGATATGCTCAGGCGGTACGCCAAATTTCTCTTTCACCCCTTCCACGTCCAAAAAGGTGTTGGTCATGGTGTTGATCAGCGAGACATGAGAATCCACCAGCTGCGCCATGTCCTTGTCGCCGGTGGAGACAATCACCTGACAGCCGCTCGATTCTGCCTGCACCGCCAGGGTGCCAATCACATCGTCGGCTTCAACGCCGTCGATAATCAGCAACGGCAAGCCCATGGCACGAATGATGTTATGGATCGGCTCAATCTGTTCACGCAGCTCATCCGGCATCGGTGGACGATGGGCCTTGTACTCCGGGTACATGTCGTTGCGAAAGGTTTTGCCCTTGGCATCAAACACCGCCACCATCTGAGCGTCTGGATAGTCTTTTTGCAGTCGTTTGATCATGCTGATCACGCCTTTCACCGCATTGGTGTGAACACCTCGGGAGTTGGTCAGCAACGGAATGGCGTGAAAGGCGCGGAACAGATAGGAAGATCCGTCGATAAGAACAACAGACTTGGACATAACAGAATTCCTGTAGACTCGGCAAAACCCGGACGCTAGCGCTGGGGTTCGCGTCCGGGTCGGCATACAATGAGGAAGAACTAAAATTGGAAGGCATCCTAACATGAAGACCCCGACTCGTCTGAACCTCCGTCGTATTGCCGCCGCGCTTGGCGTCACTCTGGCTTCAGCGCTGTTTTCAACCTCTGGCTTTGCTGCCGACCCAAGCGGTGAATCGGTCACGATTCGGAATGATGGCGACAAAACCTTCTACGAGTTCCGCGTCAACGGCAAGTTGGTCGAAATCAAGGTCGAGCCTAAAGTTGGCAAGCCTTACTACCTGGTACCAGAAGCTCAGGGCGAGGACTTTGTCCGCAAGGACAACCCGGATATCGTCGTACCCAAGTGGGTGATCTTCCGCTGGTAAAGCGGATTCGATATAACCATTCTATGTCTGTCTATACTCCGGTTCCGCAATCATCCCTGGCAAGCTGGCTTGAACAGTTCGAGCTTGGCCCGCTGCTGTCTTTTCGTGGCATCGCCGGGGGGATTGAAAATACCAACTATTTTGTCACCACCACGGCCGGTGAGTTTGTGCTGACGCTGTTTGAGCACCATGCCGCCGATGAAGTCGAACAGTTTGTGGCGTTGGCCAACCATCTGGGTGTGGCCAATCGGCGTCATCCCCAGTCGTCGTTACCGGTACCCGCGCCTGTCTCCAATCGTGACGGCCAGTGGCTGTTTTGTCTGGAACATAAACCGGCCATTCTGTGTCCGCGCCTGGCTGGCGAACATGTTGAGTTTCCCGCTGCCAGTCATACCTGTCAGGCCGCTGCCGCACTGGCCCAATTGCATCTGGCCGCTGCCGACCTGAAGGTCCAACGCCCGAACGCTCGCGGCCTGGACTGGTGGATCACGATGGCGGGAACGCTGACAGCGGCGCTGGATGACAGCGATATGGCGCTGTTGCGCGATGAAATTGAGCAGCAACGTCTGATTCACAGTGACTGGCTGGCCTTGCCACACGGATGGATTCATGGCGACCTCTTCCACGACAATGTTCTGTTTGAGAATACCGCCGCTGGCCCGAAACTGGGGGCCATTCTGGATTTATATAACGCTTGTCAGGATGCATGGATTTTTGACCTCGCCATTGTCGCCAACGACTGGTGTTGCGATGTTGATGGCCACTGGGACGAAACCTTGTTGACGGCGTTACTGGATGGTTATCAATCGGTACGGCCATTCACTATGTCAGAGCAAAACCTCTGGCCAATGGCGTTACGTGCAGCAGCACTGAGGTTCTGGCTCAGCCGGATATTGACCCGGCAACTGCAAGCCGCGCAGCTGACGTCGGCAGACGGGCAGATGGCGATTTCCAAAGACCCGAATGAATACCGCAACAAGTTGTGTCACAGGCGGCAGTCAGCGATAAAACAGATCACCCCAACTGGCGGGCAGCCCGGTGCAACTCGCTGAGTTCCGCCAGCAGCCGGGTTCGATCCATCAGCCCCTGTACGCCGTACCAAAGCACACCAAAATAGTGTTCTTGCAGCAATGCCTTTTGCCAGCCCCGATCCATCACATCAATACCAAACAGCGCGCACCATTGCCGTTGTTGAGCCGCATTCATATTGACTGACACGGCCAGCCCGGCGATATCCCAGTAGCGATGGCCGATAGCGGCATATTCCCAGTCGATTAATAACCAGCGCTCTTGATGCAGCCGCCAGTTATGTGGATTCGGATCCATATGGCAGAGCGATCGTTCTGGCCCCGGTGCCTCTGCCAACCAATGCTGCAACGGTAGTTTCTGCTGGCTCCAGTCGCAGGGCCAGCGGGCTTCGATGCCTCGCCAGTAGTGATCTGCCTTGACCGCAACATGCAACTCGGGCAAGTCCGGCCCAAACGGCAATTGGTGCAGCTGTTTGAGTTGTTGCGCCAACGCGATCATGGTGCCGGTGTCCAGACCGGCACTGATGCATTCCGCCAGTTCAGGCCCATTCGCCCGATCAATAATCCAGTAGCTGTCATCCGGGCTGCGATAACGCACTCGCGGTGCCAGTCCAGCCTGCGCGGCCCGTTGCTGAATGCGGAATTCGGCCTCTCGGCGAATATCCAGAGTCTCACTGTTGGTGGCACTGGCACGCACCACGTACTTGCCGGAATCCAGCGTCAGCGACCAACTGCGATTGGTCAGCCCGCCTTCAAGCGCGGCCATACGATGCGGCCCAGGCGGGTGCTCACACAGACCCCAGCTTTGCCAGTCTGCCAGCATGCGCTGACATTCTTGCCCTAACGATTGTTGTGCCCGCCGCCGAAACAACACGATCAGGCCTGCTGCCAGTCGGATGACTCAAGGCTATCGGTCTGCCGGGCACAGTGGGCGCGATAGTCGCGCTGCCAGAGAAACCAGCCAGCCACAGCCAGCACAACATAAATCGCCATCAATAGGGCGGTCAGATACAGCTCACGGTCGATGTACAAAAAGATAGCCACGGCATCAATCACGATCCAGTAGAGCCAGTTTTCCAGTACCTTGCGGGTTACCATCCAGGTGGTAATCACCGCGCCCCAGGTGGTAAAGGAATCCAGATACGGCATCACCGCAGTGGTATTTCCATGCAGCAAGGTGCCGCTAATCAGCGTCAGCAGTGCAATGGCCACCAGCGTCAACAGATGCTGTTTTAGCCCCCAGCGCTGTATTGGCAATTCTTGTTCACTCTCGTCAGCGGAACTATGACTGCCGTTGCCCTGTTGCCAGGCCCACCAGCCATACACAGCCATCACCAGGTAATAGACGTTTAATGCCGATTCCATCAGCAGGCTGACATCCCAGAACAACCAGCTGAAAATCGCGGTACTGCCAAAAGCGGCATACCAGCACCCATTACTCTGGCGCATGGCCAGCACCAGGTAGGCGACACCCAGTACCACGGCGATCACTTCGGGGATACTTTGTGCAACAAACGCACTGACAACACTACTGAGTATTTCGTCCATCAGGACACCTCGCTATTGATACCGAATCGTCTTCAGCCGTGTGGCTTGAGCGCCGGATCCAGGTTCACGCCGGGAATCATCTTGTAGACAAAAATGGCTTTGCCATAGGTTGCGAACGAGTGTTTCATTTCGGTAGCGATGGTGTTCATGACCAGATCGTACTCACCAAATATCTGAGTGCTCATGGTGTTGCACACCACGGTCAGGCCCGCGGTGCCTTGCAGGCGTTCGATAAACATCTTGATGGCCGGGATGTAGTCATCGGCCAAGGGGTATGCGCTGATATCAACTGAGAGTTCCATAACCTGCTCCTGGAGTTAGAGTTAGCTTCAGACCAGTCACCAGTGGCCGGTCTGAACGGGGTTTGATCAAAAGTAGAATTTACCTTCCACGCCGATTAAACGCGGGTCACCGTACTGCACCCAGCGTTCGTTGGCGTAGCCGTCACGGGGGTCGTTGCCGAAGTGGAAACCACGCACCTCCTGATCCACATCCGTCAGGTTGCGACCGTACAACGCCAGTTGATAGTTGCTGCCGTCGTAGGCCACGCGGGCATGCCACATAACGTAGGCTCTGGATTCTTCATAGTGGCTGTCGGAAAAGTAGAAGCTGTCCTTGGCTTCGTTTTCCAGCACCAGCGTCAGGCCGTTACCTACGGCATACGTCAGGCTGTTGGCAAAGCTGTAGGCCGGGGCCTGGGCTTGCTCACGACCGTTCATGCTGAAGTTGCCATCGGCGGTGTCGTACTGGTAGTCGATAAATTTGGTTTGCAGCCAGCCGCCACTGAACATCCAGTTCAGCTGTTCTGTCAGTGCCCATTCGGTTTCCAGTTCCAGCCCGTAGTTCTGACCCTCGGCGGCATTAGCCAGATAATCCTGAAAGGTAAAGCCTTGACCCGCGCCATTGGAAACGGCATAGGAGCTCTTGACCTGCTGGTTTTTGCGCTGAATAAAAAACGCCGCCACACGGGTTTGCAGGGCATCATTCAGCAAGCTGGATTTCAGCCCCGCTTCCAGCGCGTTGTTGAATTCGGTATCGAAGGTGCGGTTGTCTTCGCTGATGTCCGGGTCGGTATTCACCCCACCCGCCTTGTAGCCTCGTGCCAATGAGGCATAAACCAGCTGGTTATCATTGAGCAGATACTCCAGTGCAATCTTGCCACCCCACAAGTCTTCCGTGCGGTCGTTGGCAATGGCGTTGCTGTCGTCGTAGTCCGTATGCCACTGTTCGCGGCGCAGGCCTGTGGTAACGGTCAGGTCATTGCTGGCCTGCACCGATAATTCACCGTAGACAGCCTTGGACTCTGTATTCAGGTCGCTATAGAAGGTGTCGGCATTCCAGGTATAGAAGCGTGTCATATCTTCTGCACGGGTCATGGAATACACACCGACTGCCCAGTCGGTGGAGTCTGCAAACAAACGACCGGCGGCGGTCGACGTCAACCGCACGTCCAGCTCGCGACGGCGATACTCACGCAAGTACTGGTCGGTCGAGCTATAGCCCCAGGCACCCTCCTGATTGGCCAGACAGGTGCCCGGCGTAACACAGGTTCCCGTGGAATCGTCGTATTCACCGTACGCCCAGTCTTCATCAAAGCCGTAGTCGGTTTTGCTGTTGCTGCCGGAAGCGTGTACCCGCAAGTCGAAGGCAGCCGATACTTCCGATGTCCAGGTCAGCGCGGCCGCGTGGGTGTTTTGTTTGTCCTGACCAGGATAGTTGGAATAGGTGGTGCGGGTGTTGTCGAGCGAGAAGCCGTCATAGCCATTGTCAACGTCGATATACAACCCGGTGAAGGCCAGCGTGTTACGCTCGTCCAGCTCCAGGTTACCTTTCAGGCGCAGCAGTTGTTCATCAATATTATTGGTGTCGTCCCGGCCGGAATAGGCGTTGTGGATGTAGCCATCGGAGCGGTTCTGATGCGCAGACAAGCGCATGTTCAGGCCTGGTCCTACTTCGCCAGATACCACCACACCCAGAGCCTTGGTGTTGTAGTTTCCCAGCTTGCCCGACACCATGCCTTCAAAGTCTGCGGTCGGATCATTACTTTCGATATTGATCATGCCCGCCAGCGCATTGGCACCAAAACGGGTGCCTTGTGGGCCACGCAGCACTTCGACTTGCTGCACATCAAACAAACCCGCGCCACCGCCCAGTCCGGTCATATCGATGCCATCCACCCGCAACCCCACCGACGGGTTCACCGGATCGATAAACTGGGAGCGCTCACCAATACCGCGAATCTGGAAATAACGACCACGGGAAGCGCCGGAAGAGAAGTTCACGTTCGGAGCCAGCGCCAGCAGGCTTTCCAGATGATCGGCGGAACGCTGTTCGATGGCGGCCGCACCGACCACGGTAGTGGCTTCTGCAATGGACTGCACATCGGTCTGACGAAAGTCAGCCGTCACGATCACTTCTTCGGTTGGCACCTGACTGGCACTGTCGGCATGCGCTGGTATGGCAACTGCCATCGTCAACACGGCCAAAGATAACGGAGTTTTGCGGAATGACATCTGGGTCTGTCCTCTTAAATAATGCAAAAAGGAGACCCGGCTTGGTGTACAGGATATTGCGTAGGTCGCTGATCAGATCAGCAACAAGAAGACTGTCGATATGCTGGTGAATAACCCGAGGCACTCGCCCATTCCTACGCCGGTACTAACCGGATCAGGTTCTAGGAGTTTATGCCGACTGGCAATTCTCAGACTCTTGGAGCCACCCCCTGGGACTTGGCCATTATACGTATATTCAGCCGGATACCAATCACGAGACCGGGTTTCATCCTGCATTCCCAACTCTTTTGCTTGAAATACGCCGTAATTGCCTCAATCTTGTGGTCATATAGCGAGTTCAATCTTTGCGCCCAACTCATTCCACAGGAGGAATATCATGTTGCGCATCATCCTGTTTCTGGCCACCAACCTGGCCGTGATTCTGGTTGCCAGTATCACCCTGTCGATCCTCGGGGTCGGTAGCTACGTTACACAGCAAGGGCTGGATTTCGGCAACCTGCTGGTGTTCTGTCTGGTCTTTGGTATGGCCGGTTCACTGGTGTCCTTGCTGATTTCCAAGTGGATGGCAAAACGCAGCATGAATGTTCAGGTGATCGACTCACCGCATAACTCTGGCGAGCAATGGCTGGTCAGCACAGTGCAGGAACTGGCAGAAAAAGCCGGTATCGGCATGCCGGAAGTCGGTATTTTTGCCTCTCATCAGCCCAACGCCTTTGCCACCGGCTGGAACCGTAACAATGCGCTGGTGGCGGTATCAACCGGTCTGCTACAGCGGATGAGCAAAGATGAAGTCAAAGCCGTACTGGGCCACGAAATCGGCCACGTCGCCAACGGCGATATGGTCACGCTGGCGCTGATACAGGGGGTAATCAACGCCTTTGTGATGTTCTTCGCCCGTATCATCGGTAACTTTGTCGACAAGGCGATTCTGAAAAATGAGGACGGCCCTGGCATCGGCTTTTTTATTGCTACCTTTGTATCAGAAATTATCCTCGGTTTTCTGGCTTCGTTTATCGTCGCCTGGTTCAGCCGTCGTCGTGAATATCGCGCCGATATCGCCGGGGCCGAACTGGTCAGCCCGCTCTCGATGATCAATGCTTTGGCTCGATTACAAGAAAGCTATGACCAACCGTCCGAATTGAATGGCGAACTGGTGGCGTTTGGTATTGGTGGCGAAGGCAAGTTGTCAGCGCTGGCCGCCTCTCACCCACCACTGGGTGATCGCATCCAGGCCCTGCGCCAGCGTTACGGTGTCTGATAGCCAATAGCCGCCATAAAAAAACCGCCACTCTTGCGAGTTGGCGGTTTTTTTATTACCCAAAAATCAGTCGACTGATCAGATGTCAGCGATAGACTTCAGCGGATAGTTGGCAGGCAGTGGGCCAGCAGCAGCACCGCTATCGATCGCGGACTGTGCCACCGCAAGAGACACAACACCCAGCAGGCGAGTATCAACCGCCTTTGGAATAATGTACTCACGGCCAAAAGACAGCGACTCCAGACCGTAGGCATCCAGAACTTCCTGGGTAACCGGCTCTTTCGCCAGACCAGCCAACGCCTTGGCTGCAGCCAGTTTCATTTCTTCGTTGATACGCTTGGCACGGACGTCCAGAGCACCACGGAAAATGAACGGGAAGCCCAGTACGTTGTTTACCTGGTTCGGGTAGTCAGAACGACCGGTTGCCATGATGGCATCAGGACGTGCTTCCGCCACGATTTCCGGCATGATTTCCGGAGTTGGGTTAGCACAGGCAAAGATGATCGGGTTGGCCGCCATCGCCTTGATCTGTTCGCCAGTCACCATATTAGGGCCAGACAGACCCAGGAAAATATCAGCGCCGTCCAGTGCATCATCCACAGTACGCTTGTCGGTTTCGACAGCGAACATGGCCTTGTACTGGTTCAGGTCATCACGACCGCTGTGGATCACACCTTTACGGTCACACATAAAGATGTTTTCAGGCTTCATGCCCGCCAGGATCATCAGCTTGGAGCATGAAATCGCAGCGGCACCGGCACCCAACACGCACATTTTGGCGTCTTCGATTTTCTTGCCGACAACTTCCAGTGCGTTCATGGCACCAGCAACCGTGACGATTGCTGTACCGTGCTGGTCATCGTGGAATACCGGAATATCACATTGCTCGATCAGGGTGCGTTCAATTTCGAAACACTCTGGTGCCTTGATGTCTTCCAGATTGATACCACCAAAGGTGATTGCAATACGGCGTACAGTATCGATGAAGGCTTGTGGGCTCTCGCTTTCCACTTCCAGATCGATAGAATCAACACCGGCGAAACGCTTGAACAACAAGGACTTGCCTTCCATAACCGGCTTGGATGCCAACGGCCCCAGATTGCCCAGTCCCAGAATAGCGGTACCGTCTGTAATCACGGCGACCAGGTTGCCCTTGGCGGTATATTTATAAGCGTTTTCTGGATCGGCAGCGATTTCTTTGACCGGCTCAGCCACACCAGGGCTATACGCCAGCGACAAATCGCGAGAAGTTGCGGCAGGCTTGGTCAGTTCGACACTGATCTTGCCGGGCTTGGGAAATTGATGATAATCCAGAGCTGCTTGCTTGAGATCTTCTGACATAGTGCTCATCCAGTCGTTTTTTGTATTGTAAATATCCCTGGGCTCGACGCGTAACGCTATTGCCTGACAAGACAACATCCGCGAAAGGGGCGTCTTTAATAGCAAAAAGCCTGAGGTTTTTCCACTATATCCTTGAAATAGGCCCAGCGGCTGCAGTTCTTTTGCGTTGATTTTATCTGTCCTGACATGCAGCAATTTCAGACCAATGCATTCAGACAAAAGTTGTAGGGATATTGACCCTCGGCAATTGCAGAACCACACGCAAGCCCGGATAAACATTCTCAGCAATCACGTTGCCACCGTGCAGCTCCACAACCCGCCTGACTAACGCCAGCCCTAACCCATAGCCCATATCACCAGCAGCAGGGCTGCGAGCGTGATCGACCTGGGTAAAAGGAGAAAAGATGCGCTCCAGCATGTCATCGGGAACTCCCGGCCCCTGGTCTGAGACCGAAATATCCACCCGCTGGTCAACCTCCATCACACGAATCGTCAAGCGCCCGGCGTCCGGAGAATAACGGATGGCGTTACGCAGCAGATTATCGACAGCCCGTTCGATCAGCACCCAGTCCCAACAGCACTGCTGCGGTGCCCCGGCATAGTCTCGACGCACGACAATGTATCGGGCTGCCAGCTCCAGCTCGGCATCCTGTAACCAGATATCCAGCTGTTGGCAGGGACTCCGTGTTTCCAGCTGTAATTGCCCGGAACTCAGTTGTGATAAACGAGCCAGATCGAGAATCTGACTGATCAGGTTCTCCACCTGGAAGGCAGCCCGCTCAATCCGGTTGTGTTCTGCGGCAACCACCCCCTGCTGATCTTTTTTACGGGCGATACCCAGCGCTATCTGCAGACGGGTCAGTGGTGAACGCAGCTCATGGGAGACGTCATGCAACAGTTGACGATGGCTGTGCAACAAACCTTGGGTTGCACCGGCCATACTCGCGACCTCCGCCACCAGCACCCCGATTTCATCCTTGCGGCTGATATCTGCAGCAAGCGCGGTCACATCAAAGTTACCCTCGGCCATTTGCCGCACTACCTGCTGCAAACGGCGCATCGGCAAGGTCAGATTCCATGCCAGTAAAAAACACAGCAGCGTCACTACCACCACAATGACCAGCGGTACGACCCAGCGGCGATTATCGTCCAGAAAATTTTCCCAAGCCTGGCGAGACACGCCAATATAAAGATAACCACCACTTTGTACCGGCCCAAGCATCAGCCAGCCATCGTTCTGGCCATACAGCGATACTCCCAGATCACCGGCGCGGTCGGCAAACTCTTCAAGGTCATGGGGTAATTCATCCACCCGATCGACGGGGACCGATACCAGATTCCAGCCCGGTTGCAGCTCACGCCAGAGCATCCGTCCCTCGGCGACAATCGGCGGTTGACGTTCCATCAGGCTCAACAGCAAACGGGAATCGGCCAGATCTGCCGTCCTCATAAAGTCATTATCGACCCAGTCACTGGTGGTCACCGCCAGCCCCATGGCGAGGAAAATGACCAGCCAGAACCAGACAAACACCTTGAAATACAGTGAGCGATACCAGCTTACCCGAGTGACAGCGGGGTATCTGGCCATGGCTCAGGATTTCACCAGCAAATAGCCACGACTGCGCACCGTCTTGATCCAGTCATTGCCGTCCTCACGGCGGCCGAGTTTTTTACGCAAGTTGCTGACGTGCATATCAATCGAACGGTCGTAAGCCATCAACGAACGTCCCAGTGCTGACATTGACAAGGTATCCTTACTGACCAGCTCGCCCGCGTGTTCCATCATGCATTGCAGCACACCAAACTCGGCACCGGTCAGCACCAGGTTTTCGCCATCCAGACAGACGCCACGATCACTCGGTGTTAATACCAGAGTACCGACCTGAATCGCGCCTTCTGCAGCCGTCGTGGTGCTGTCGCCCGTCATGTCGATACGACGGAACAGTGCCCTTATACGAGCCACCAACTCATGGTGATGGTAGGGCTTGGCAATGTAGTCGTCTGCGCCATGCTCCAGACCCAGCACCCGATCAACACTTTCTCCCCGCGCCGTCAGCATAATCACTGGCACCTGCGACTCGGCACGAATACGGCGCAAGACCTCAAACCCATTAATTTTGGGCAGCATAACGTCTGTCTCTTATACACATCTCCGAGCCCACGAGACAGGCAGAAATCTCG
>OJIO01000423.1_pt1 | contig 28084 bp, 15 predicted proteins | sample 1595621 | NCBI WGS metagenome assembly OJIO01 (sample SAMN05416776, study PRJEB24817) | seawater metagenome | isolation source: Sea water | place: Canada:Atlantic | collected 2013-07 | reverse complement strand
CGAGATTTCTGCCTGTCTCGTGGGCTCGGAGATGTGTATAAGAGACAGCTGTTACTTTCACAGCACCATCATTGATAGTTTCAAATGCAAGAGTAGACATTGATGTCGTTGGATTTGGATATAGACTTGTAACCAATCTTATATCTCTATCGATACCAACTGATTTACTAAAGTTAAATTTACCATCAAAATCAAACTGTTGAAGTTTATAATAATACAACCCAGGCAATTTAATATCTGAATCATCAAAACTATATTCAGAAATAGTTAGCACATCATTCGCTTTGATGGTAGCAGAATTCACACGGGTATAATCTTCTTCTGATTCATATCTTCTAAGTACTACATATTCTTCAACATTAATTTCCTGCTCTACTTTCCAAACTAAGTGATGTACGTCTTCTTGTTCTGTCACATTTACACTTAACCATTTCACAGGTAGAGCTCCGAATGTTACACCAAAATCGATCTTATTGTTAGTCGTATTCGGTTGGAGTGAAATTTTTCTAGTAGTATTCAAGCCATATGTATGATCAACATCACTATCGATTTGGTCAGTTCCTACATCAGCTACGGTTGCAACCATATCAGCTGGAGGAGTAAATTTAAAGTACACATCCCTTTTGTCTAAGGAATCAATCATGTAGATACCTTCATCGTTGGTAATACTTTTACCTAAGATTTCCGATGTATTTACATCAAATATTTCAACTAAAACTCCAGCTACTTTCGGTTCATTATCATTTTGTAATCCATCGAAGTTTTCATCAAACCAAACGAGGTTTCCTACAATTGCCTCAGGATAATATCCTGCACCAATGTCTAGCTTATTAATTCCGTTTAGAAGGAAAAATGAATTTGTAGTACCAGGTCCATTTCCATTATTGATATCACTATCTTTGAATGGATTATTTCCAACGAATGGTACAGCTTGCACTAAACCAGATGGCGGAAGTATAATCTCAATATAGTATTCTCCAGGAGATGTACAGAATTCCCACCAACCATCATCAGATGGAGAGTTAGGTTTTTGACCACTCGTAGTCTGATCCCAGACTACCCATTGACCGTTGACTTTTCTCCATAAGAATATCTTCATACCATTAATACCATTTTCAGTATTATCGTACACATCGTTTTCATTTACATCATACCAAATATTGTCTCCGATTCTAGTACATTCAAACAAGCCAGCCTTAACATCATCTATAGCTTGTCCTGCCAGTAATGTGAATTGCGTTGTTGTTCCTGGTCCATTTGTATCATCAACATCACTATCATTTAGATCTGATCCAATATTAGGTATTGTAAATTCATATTCACCTATTGTTTCAAATTGCAAGAAGTAGATTCCTTGAAGGATATCGTCAAATTGATAATTTCCAGATACATCTGTCACTGTTTCTCTGACAAATACACCATCAACAGTATATATACTTACAGGGACACCCGCAACTGGCGGTTCTCCTGGCTCAAAAATACCATTACCATTTGTGTCTTCCCATACACATGACCCGACTAAACCTGCGGCAGCCATAGGCTCTACAAGTATGTGCAATGTAGCATTATCACAAATTGAATTGTCATTCACTCTACAAGTTGTATATGGAAAATCTACAGGTCCTATGAAGCCTGTTTCTGGTGTAAATACATAACTTCCATCTGCATTGATTACAATACTACCTTTTCCGACAACACTCATAGATACAGGAGTTACCTCTTGTGACTCATTAGATGCATCAGAATCATTAGCCATTAGACCATTTCCTGCCAATACATTTAGTTCTGTGTCCAAAGGAGTCTGGTTATAATCATCCATTCCGTTTGTAAAATGAGTTGCAAACCCAGGGAATATTTCTATATAAGCCCATTCTTGATCACATGATTCAGGTGTCGCTGGAGTTTGGCATATTTCATATAAGAATGAATCTTGTCCAACATAATTATTGTCAGGAGTATAGATTTGTGTTGCAATATTATAGCTACCAAAGAAAGGTCCTTGCGCAATACTTGTTATAGAAATATCGCAATTAGGGAAACTTTGACATTTATCATTTGAAAGCACTGTGATAGGAATATCTACATTTCTCAACGAATGAATATAATCATGATTTCCAATTGGTGGGTTCTCAGTACTCGCAATATCGAGAACAGTTATTGCCAATGGAACTCTTGCACATCCATTTGCCAAAGAAGGATTACATACCTCTACAGTAAAATACCATTCTCCAGTTTCCGTTGTTAAGAATGTATATAAACCATCTGTAGTCACAGATGGTAATGTTGCACTTGGATTAGTTCCTATTGGTTGTGGATCACTATAGATTGTCCCAGCGACAATATCATCGTTAGTACTAAGGTCACCTTCCAAATTAATACCATTATATGTTACTCCAAAATCAGGATTCAGGCAATTTTCTAATACAAGAATACTAATCAAAGCTGGCGGTGATACACATCCTGCTATAGTTTGGGTTACTGTTACAGTTATAATACCCGCTGCAGTTGGATCTAAAGTAGCTGTATTTCCTGAACCTGCTGTAAGACCAGCGGTAGGTGTAGAAACCATCCATTGGAATGTAGCTGATGGATTAGCATCTACCATTAACGCAACTTGATTACCTAGACAAACAGGATTAGGTACTCCATCAATGCTAGATGGTGCATCTGGTGCTCCTGGCTGAGTCAATGTCACTGAACCTGTAAAAGTGCCAGATGTACAACCATTGGAGTCAGTTAAAGTAAATTCTGTATAAGATCCTGCAGCTAAATCATTTATTACTATTGTTCCATTTATATCAGTTGTTATATTAAATATTCCTGGCAAGCCACCATTATATGAATACGATAGTTCATAATTAGTATTTGCATTATAGCCACTGATTGATATTGAACCATCATCAACCGTACAAGATGTAGGATCAGTAGATGTTATGTTTCCAACAACTGGTGTTGGTGGTGTTGGGTTAATTACCACATCAATCGATATTGGAGGCGATTGACATCCGCCAATCGATAATGTAACAGATATTGAATATGTACCTGCAGCTGTTGCTGTCATAGTAGTTGTATTTCCAGCCGCACTCACTAAACCTGCATCACTTGAAGAAGCTGTCCAATTATATGTAGCTCCAGAAATGAAATCAACACTTAAGTTTACTGTTTCGCCAAGGCATGCTGGGTTTGGATTAGCATCTAATCCAGTAGGTGCACCTGGTGCATTTGGTTCTGATAATGTAACAGGACCTGGAAACACTTCTGACGTACAACCAGATACTGAGATATAACTAAAGTCTGTATAGTTTCCTGGCGCTAAATCAGAAAGAGGGATACTACCCGATCCGTTAGTCATAAAAGTACCTGTAGTTGCAGATCCATTATAAGAATATGTTAGGGAGATACTAGCCGATGGATCTAGTCCACTAATTAAAATACTTCCATTTGGCACACCACAATCTGTAGGATTAGTACCAACTGCAGTTGGTGCTGCTGGTGCTGCTGGATCTACAAGCGTTACAGGTCCAGGAAATACTCCTGATGTACATCCCGCTGCAGAAACATAACTGAAATCAGTATAATTACCAGTTGCCAAATCTGACAAAGTAATATTACCTGATCCATCTGACACAACTGTAACTGTGATTGCTGTTCCATTATAAGAGTACGTCAGTGTATTGCTAGTTGAAGGAACGAATCCACTTACTAATATGCTTCCATTAGCCAAACCACAATCTGTAGGATTTGTTCCTGCAGCTGTTGGTGCTGCTGGTGCTGCTGGTTCTACTAATGAAACAGGTCCGGAGAGTACTTCAGAAGTACATCCCGCACTATTTACATAACTAAAGTCTGTATAGTCACCTGGAGCTAGCCCAGTAAGATTTATTTCTCCACTTGCATTAGTTGTAAATGTTCCAGTTGTTGCCGTTCCGTTGAAAGAATATGTTAATGAAATACTCGCGGAAACTTCTAAATTGCTAACTAATAAACTTCCATCTTCTACTCCACAAGCAGAAGGATTTGTTCCAATAGCGATTGGAGCGATTGGAGCTGCTGGTTCTAATAAGGATATTGGCCCAGGGAATACTCCCGAAGAACAGCCTAGAACATTTGTCAGACTAAAATCAGTATAATCACCCGCTGCAAGTCCTGTAAGTACTATCTCACCAGACGCATTTGATGTGAATGAAGTTGTTGACGGTGTTCCATTTGTAGAATAAGTCAAATCATAAGTAGCACTTGCACTTAATCCGCTGATTGTAATTGTGCCATTCTGTACTCCACAATCTGTAGGGTTTGTACCAATTACAGTTTGATCATCTGGTGTAGGTGGAATATCAGAAACAGTTACATCAATCATTGCTGGTGGTGAAGTACATCCTGCTATTGTTTGACTTACAAATATCGTATAGACACCTGCCATAGTAGCTGTCATTGTTGTAGTGTTTCCAGTTGTTTGGACAAGTCCTGCATCAGGACTATTTGCTGACCACATATATACAGCTCCTGGATTATTAGTAACTGATAATTCAACTAATGTTCCTAAACAACTAGGATCAGGATTTGCAACAAGGCCTTCTGGTGCATTAGGCGCACCTGGATCTGAAAGAATAATAGGTCCTGAAAATGTTCCAGAACTACATCCTAACTCATTTGTCAATATAATATTCGTATATGATCCTGAGGTGAGACCACCAATAGTTAATACACCCGACGAATTAGCTGAAATTACTTTATTGATTGTAATCATCGCTGAGTCTAACTGAACACCATATGATGCACTTGCATCCAATCCAGAGATGCTAATAGTTCCATCAGATGCCAAACATGCTGTTGGATTGGTCGTTGTAATATTTGCTTCAATTGGTAAATTCGGTGATGGCGATACGATAACATTTACAAGCGTTGATGATGCTGAGGTGCATCCACCGATAGTAAGATTTGCACTTACTGAGAATATTCCATCTGTCGTTGGAGTAAATGTTATTTCATTAGTATTATTTGGATTAAATCCTGCATCTGGAGGGCTTACAAACCAAGTATAAGTTGCGCCCGCTACTAAATCTGCAGTTATCGTTGCCGTTTCTCCTTCACATATAGTACTAGGTGTAAGTCCTGTCGGTGCATTTGGCGGAGATGGATCAACCAAAACTATAGGTCCAGCAAAATTATCAGATGGACAATTAGTAGCATTGGTAACCACGAAATCTGTATAGTTGCCAGCGCTTAACCCCGTAACAACAATTTCTCCAGATCCATTGGCTGTAATTGAAGATGATGCTGGAGTCCCATTTGCAGAATAATCTAAATTATAAGTATTACCCGCTATATATCCAGGAAGTGTAATAAAACCATCCGTTCCTGCACATTCTGTTGGATCAGTTCCCGTAACATTTGTTGGAGTAGGTGGAGTATCTCCAACTACCACATCAATAGATGAACTCATAGATGTACATCCTGCAACAGTTACCGATACACTGATTGTATATGTACCTGTTGCCGTTGGATTCATCGATATAGTATTGCTGGAGCTAGTTCCAAGGCCCGCATCTGGCGATGAAGCTGACCAGTTAAAGGTAGCACCTATTGTATTATCAACTGAAATTGTCACTACATTTCCAAGACAAACTGGATTAGGCGATGCAAAAAGATTAGCAGGTGCATCTGGTGATCCAGGATCTGCCAAACTAACGGGTCCAGGATATACTCCAGAACTACAGCCTGTAAAATTAATCACGCTAAAATCACTATATGTACCTTCTGTAAGACTTGATATAATCAGAACTCCAGAAGCATTAGAATTTAAAGATATGGTATTTGGTACTCCATTGGTACTAAAAGTTACGTCGTATGCGGTTGAAGCTTCATATCCACTTAATGAAATTGAACCATCGGCAGCGCCACAAGAACCTGGGTTTATTGAAGATACAGTACCTGAATTTGGAGTTGGTGGCGCATCATTTACTTGGATACTTGTAAAGGTGTCAATAGATGTACATCCTGCTAAAGTAAGATTTACAAAAATACTATATATACCCGCAGCCGTAGCATTCATCTGAACCGAATTCGTCGTCGAAATTCCAAGTCCAGCATTAGGAGATGAAGCTGACCATACATAAGTTGCACCTGGCACATCATCTACTGTAATCGTAATGGGTAATCCTAAACATTCTGGATTAGGGCTGGCCATCAAGCCTGTAGGATTGTTCGGTGCTTCAGGATCAGAAAGAACTACTGGTCCTGGCGTCACGCCACTCATACAACCTTCTTCAGATGTTATTTGAAAGTTAGTATAAGATCCTGCGCCTAGGTTATTTATCACTAAATTTCCGCTTGCATCAGATGTAATAGAAGGAGATAAAACGACTCCAATTATTTCATAAGAGACTGTATATGTTGTGTTTGCATTATATCCGGCAAAGGTTATAGTACCGTCATTAGCATCACAAATATTAGGGTCAGTACTTGATATATCATTAGGGTCTGGAGTGGGTGGCACTTCATTTACAGTTACATCAATAGTACTTGTTGGTGAAGGACATCCATTTAATGTTGCAAAAACATTAACTGTGTAAACACCAGGTAAAAATGGATCAAGAGTTATAAAACTGCTTGTTCCTAAGAAGGCGCCTGAGCCAGCTGGTACTACTGTCCAGGTATAAACTGCACCAGCAACTTCATCAACACTTACAGTTGTTGTTTCATCTTCACAAAGTTCTTGAGGTGCGGCTACCAAGTTTTCAGGTGCATTTGGATCATCTGTCACTGTCAATGACACTATATTACTTGTATCAGCACATATAATTCCAGTATCCGTGGTATACAACCTTCTAAAACTGTGACTTCCATCCGCTAAATCTTCAGTTGTATAATCTTCTGTATTGTTCGTTCCGGCTGCTGCACTAAATGACGCACCACCTAAACTGTATTCCCATGCGTAAACACCTGAAGCTGAAACAGCTCCACCATCAATTAATACATTTCCACTAGTTCCACAATATGAATTTGGAATTATTGGGCTCAGAGAATTATTAGATATTAGACAATCGCAATTATCGCCTGTAACTACTGTCACCGTATCACTACATGCGCCAATATCCCAAACGAAAAAATATGTTCCTGATATTGAGAAATCATTGACCGTTGTGTTTGCTTCTGAAGCATTTGCAATCACAGCTGTTCCAGCACTTCCAGCTCCTACAGACCACGTACCAGTACCTACAGCAGAGAGCGTTGCTGTTCCATTACTAAAACATGTTAAATCAGCTGGATCAGGACCTGCATCTGGCGAAACTATATTTACAACAACTGAGTCAGAACATTCTACTCCAGTATATATGTAAGTGTATACACCTAAAGCTGTACTGGTAAAATCAACTGTTGCTGCACCATTAGCTCCTGGGTTTAAAGTTCCACCCGTTGGATTTGTTATGTCTTCTGTCCATGTTCCTGAACTAGGTGTACCTTGCAAATTAGATGTACTATTAGTACATCCAGTTATTTCATCTCCAGCTTCAGGTTTCAATTCACCTTGTATTGACAAAATCGTTTCACATCCGAAAGCATCAGTTACAGTGACCGTGTATGTTCCTGCATCTGCAATAGTTGCCATTGGTAGATCAACATCTTTATCCATTGAAGCAAAACTATTAGGTCCTTCCCAATTATACGTTAGCGGTTCTTGACATGTTGATGTTGATGCCGTTAGAGCAATCTGAATACCAGTTTGACACATATTAATCGCAGAAACTACAGGTGCCGGCGGTACTATTGTTGGTTCATTTGAATCATATAGTTGCACAGGACTTCCCAATGTATAGCCATTACTAAAGTTTCCTCCACCAAAACCTTCAGCAGAAGAATTAGGATCTGTATCATTATCAAAAACTCTTATGTCTTCAGCACAACTAGGCATGATACTCATGTCAACAGAGAAAATTTTCACTGTATCTCCTTCTGTCAAGTTATTAAAGAAAGAGGCAGGTGCCAATTTGGGAGCGACGGGATAGAAATCAAAGCCAGGAAATGCTGGCGGATCAATCGCTGGTGCACCATAGGACCATTCCGTTGGTAAGGTTCCCGTGTATGTTTGATTGTTTTGAATTGGCAGATTCCCTATAGGAGAACTGACTGTAGTACCAGTGGGAATAACAAAAGTGTATTGCGCATTAAACTGAGCACGCTCCGGAATCGTGGTAGCATTACCTGCTACGATAATGACATGAAAATCCCAAAGACAGTCTTGATCATTGTATCTTATCTGATAGTCGATCTCAGTGACTTGCGATTTCGCATCGTTAACAAAAAGGGTGGTGATGAAAAGAGCACTCATTATTAGCACTCTAAAGTTAAGCAACCTTTGCATTTCTATGTAGTTTTCCAATTAATACACCTCACCGAGATGTACGTAAATCCGTTTCCTTTCCTTTGCACACATTTAAAAGCTAAATATTTGTCTTGGCCTTCCATAACTTAGACAAACAAATACACTTAAAATCATGTGTTTTCAATATATATATATATAAGGATAGTTATTGAGAACACTCTCAACCTCTACCCTACCTTAGTCGTTTTCTTGTTGGACATAAATCCATGCGCCACAATATCTATCATCACAATGCCCTTAAATATCTGATTCGAATTCCCTAATGAAAAACCATTTGAGAATTCCTTATCTACTATTTCTTTATCTACTTCATTTTCATAGAGTCCTATATCACTTATTTCGTTTTCGTTTGATATTGTAGATCGACTGAATAGTCTTGAATCTTCACTTAGTGAAAAGACAACATCAGTTACCAGCAATTCTATTGAGTTTCTATTCTTGTGGTTGATGTTATCATTAAAGGGCATAAATAATTTAGACACTTCTAAATTAGACCCAGTTGGCACAACTATAGATACTTGAGAGTTGAATTGAATTCCTTGTTTTTTGGATAATGTCTCTCCTTTATAAATAATTATAAAACAATCATAAGATAAAGTAGAAGCACCGAAAGATAAGGCATAGCTGATGCCTCTAACTTGAGAAGTCATGTTACCAGCAAATAGCATGGCAAGTAAAAAAGAGAATATTTTTAATATACGTCTCATATAACCTTAGTATACATTCACATACTCCGAAACGAGATATTTCGAAGAAAGTGAAAATTGTGTAGTTTCTTTCTATATACAAACATATAAAATATAACAATACGTTGTATACTAGTTAGTCAGCTAATTACAGGTTATTTTAAATTGTAATATGAAAAATGGGTTATATTACGGTTTTTGGGTTATTGCTGTGAATTGGTCTATAAACTTCTTGCTTAGAAAATAGCACTTATCTGTTTATGAAGTAATTATATTCTTGTTGTTACAATAGAAAACAAAAAAGAGAGCTCAGGATCTATTGGATTCAGATCTTAATCTATCCATCAAAATAAAAGACAAAAAAGGGCCGCATTTCTGCCGCCCTGTTAAAATTCATATATTAAAAAATACTCTACTAATTCTTTGTATTGACTAGAATCTAAATCTAATCACATTTTACTTTATAATCAATAGTTTGTGATTTACGTTTTCCATATTGTTTACTGTTAGTGATAGATTGTACATACCAGGTGTAAGGTCAGCATTGATGCTGATCACTTCCTCATTACTTGTAAGAGAAAGTTCAACTACATTACTTTTCACTACTTTACCTTCAAGATTTACAATATCTCCAGTCACTTTAGTTCCAATTGCAGCATTTATTGTAAGTGCAAAAGTATTCTGTGTTGGATTAGGAAAGATTCCTGAGTCAAAAGCTGCTGCTTCAGCAAGTACTTCTGATTCTAAACTAGTAGTTGCACCGAATGCATTAAATTTCTTCTCAGAAGCACATCCTAAATTATCAGTAGCGATTACTCTATAGTCACCTCTCTGTAAATCTTTAGTACTACTTGCTAAGAATGATTTGTATTCAAACTGCTCACCATTAGGTGATATTACTGTATAAGTTAAATCTTTCTGACAAGCTGACCCAGTTGTTGGAGCCATTTTGATATCAAGATTTATACTATGATTCCTGGAGAAATTTATATCTTCGATTACAGGATTTGCAGGAAATACAGTTGTGCTGTTACCAGCATATTTCTGCTCTACTCCACCCATCGTGAATCCATTTCTAAAATCAGAACCAGCCATTCCTTTACCTATAGAAGAAGGATCTTCATTGTTATTGTAAAGTCTTACATCTTTTGCACAATTTAATGTTGGTATTACTGTGAAACTAAATAACTTAATTTCATCACCAGCATTGACATCATTGTAAAATGCAGTAGGTAATAATTCTGGAAAAATACTTACTAATCTACTTCCTTTTAATTGATGTGGACTTTCTATTTCGTTTGATACTTCCCATTCTGCAGGATGAGTACTTCTACTATCTTGATTATTAATCAAAGGCATATAAGACTCTGTAATATGTACATTGCTTGCTTGTGGTGCCACTAGTGTGATTTGCGCATTGAATTGAGCTCTGTGTAATGTTTTTTTAGCCTCTCCTTCATTCACTACTAGGTAACAGTCAAAAAGACATGTTTCACTATTGTATTGAAGTTTGTAGTTTACACTCTCTACTTGAGAAGAAATAAACTGAACATTTAGAAAAAGTGCTATTGCTAAAATTAGTATTTTTTTCACGTCTGTTATTTTTATTTATTGAGTAATAAGTGACCCAAATGTTAGACGCAATATCTAACATTTGAGTCACATAATCTAATATCTATTTAGGTATAAAAGCTTCAGGTACTTGCTCGACGAAGAAATCAAAGTTAGATCTGAAGTCTGCATTCAGTGGATAGAATAATAATTGCCCGAATAAGTAATTCTTATCATCATTCGGGTTATCGAACTTAGATTTACTATTCATATCATAATCACCTGTCTGGTATCCGTAAGCAAAATCAAAGTTAGTATAGAAGTTAGTACCTCCATATCCGAATACATTTCCAAGTAAGTTATTCAAATCATCCTCTGGGTTTGTAAACTTGATCTTACCATCTGCATCAAAATCACCACCCCATAGTGCGAAATATCCAGTCTTATTAGATGCTGCATTTCCTGTTAGAGGCACTTGAGATAATCCAGTGTAGTCGTAGATGTTTTTTCCAGCTCCAAAATCAAAGAAACCAGTTTCTACTACAGTAAAGTCAATTAAATCAGCTAACATTTCTGGCGTTTTGGCTGCAGCTGTCATCGCACCTAAGTGATTTCTATGTCTTACTACTACATAGTAATCATCTACATCTAACCCTTTGAATCTTAATCCAGATTCTCCATTTAGATCGATCACATCACCGTCTCTCTGTACTAAACCAGCTCTCTGAGCTACAATTAGTGTATTGTCAGCTTTATCTCTCAATTCTACAGATACCCAATCCGTAACTGCATCCTCTCCAGTAGTAGCAAATATAGTTGCCGGGTCTGGAACTGTCAAGAACTTAGTTTCTTGACCTGACACATCATATCCATACTTATAGAATGGTTCATTTACTGACGCAAAATCACCTTTAGTTTCCCAATGTTGAGGAGGAGTAGGTGCTAAAGGAGAAGATTTATAATCAGAATATGGCTCTGTATCAGGTATATATCTTGAACCTGTGAAAGAACTCTCTCTCAAATCATCTCTCATCAGTGGTCTAGTATGACTACCTGTTTCATTTCCGTTATTGATAAACGCTCCTTGTAAGTATACTCTTACTTGTACATATAGATCTCTCACTACTAGTAAGTGTAATGTTGCATTCGCACATGCTTGTGAAACATTATCATCACATGTTAGATATGGGAAATCAACTGGTCCGTAGAAAGTTTCCTCTGGAACAAATGAATAAGTACCATCAGTCGCCAAAGTCAACGTACCTACTCCAGCAATAGGAGTTACCTGCGCAGTTACTGTCTGAGTATCTCCTTCAGGATCTGTATCGTTATCCCATACATTACCAGTAATAGGTGTGTCTTGTCCTCCACTGTTGAAATCATCCGCAGCAAGTGTAGAGTTATCAGCACTAACATCTAAAATCGTTATGATTTGATTTGCTTGAGCACAATTACCTGGTTCTGCAAGTACACACACTTGGTACCTCAATGTATCCAATCCAACATAACCTGGATCAGGTGTATAAGTCGTATTTCCTGTTAATGCATCAATAATAACTGTACCATTTTCTGGTTGTGTAATTATTGAAATACTAGGATCTAAATCACATCCTCCAACTACTACACACTTATCATTCGATAGTGAGATTAAAGTTACTGGAGTGTTTATTTGTGTCGATGCGATATCAACGTTTGCTATCGGCTTATTATCTGGATCTAAGAAATCAACTACTGTGATTACTAGTTCTGCTGTTTGACATCCTGCAACTAAAGGCGGAATACAAACTGGAACATCCCAAACATACACTCCAATCATATCTGAAATGAAGTCATAAGTACCGTCACTGTTAACAGTAAGTGTAAAGACAGCACCCGCTGGGCTGCTTGTCAATACTGGAGTAGGTCCGTAAGTACTTCCTACTGGAGCACCATCATTTGTACTTGCATCTCCTTCTACTGAAACGTTTACAAATGTTGCATTGAAGTCAGGATTAAAACAATCCGTAATTGTCAATGGATCTGTAGCAGCTGCTGAAGCACAACCTGTAGCTGTCTCTGTAAATGTAAATGTAACTATACCAGGAGCCAATGCCGTAACTTCTCCATTATCTAGAACTGTAGCGATCGTAGGATCACTTGATGTCCATGTTCCATTGATAGTTGGAGAAAGAATAGTCTTTGCTCCGATACAAAGTGATGCATCAAATAAAGTAGCTATCGGTGCAGGGCTTACAAATACTGAATCAGAGTCATTCGAAGGACATCCTGTATCATCTGGTGTGAATACAAAACTAGTTCCTCCTTCCATAAGACCGGTTACAAGACCAGTCGCAGGATCTATAGACGCTGTTGTCGGATCATTGGAAAACCAAGTACCTCCTGACGTAGGACTCATCTGAGTCGTTGCGCCAATACATATCACATCTGAACCTAGTATTATTGTCGTAGCTGGCCCGTTGACCGTTACTGGGTCAGTTGGTTGTGAGCTACATCCTGTTGTATTTGAAGTAAATGTAAAGTTGGCAACACCAGGACCTACTGCTGTTACAAGACCTCCATCAGTGATTGAAGCAACACCAGAATCACTTGATACCCAAGTACCACCTGCTGCAGGTAGAATCTGGATTGTTTCACCAATACATAATTCATCATCTACTCCTATATCTGTATCTGGACCTGGAGTAACTTCAGTACTATCTGTTGGTGCTGAAATACATCCACCAGACTCAGTATAGTAAAATACTACACTACCTGGAGAAACACCTGTTACTAATCCATCTTGATCAACAGCCGCAATTAATGGATCACTTGACGTCCATGTACCACCTGTAGAAGGAAATACATTAGTCTGTTCACCTACACATATTTGAGCTGCGCCACTTGTTACCGGTGCAGGCTCTCCTACTATAAAGTCAGTAGTTTCAGGAGATACACAACCTGTTAGGTCATCTACAAAAGTAAATGTAGTTGTTCCTGGTGCTATACCAGTAATTAATCCAGTATTAGGATCTATTGTTGCTACTGAAGGATCTGCTGAAGTCCATTGTCCTGCAGTAGATGTCGTTGCCGTTGTAGTTTCATCTACACATATTTCTGGTGCTCCCAATACGATAGTTGGAGCTGGATTTACTAGCAATGGTCCTGTACTATTAGAAGCACATTGTGAAGATCCCCCACTTGTGAAGGTAAATATTGCAGAACCATTAGAAAGAGCTGTGATTACTCCACCAGATGTTATTGAAGCAACATCAGAATCACTTGATACCCATGTTCCACCTGTTGTTGGTGTAACCGTTGTTGTTTCTCCGATACAAAGTTCAGAATCAGCTGGGTCAGTTACTGGAGTAGCGCCAATGATAGTAATCTCTAAAGTATCAGACAAACAGCCAGTTACTGTTTCAGTGAATACTAACTGCACGACCCCTGCACTTTGTCCTGTTACCAGACCATTATTATCTACAGTAGCAATAGCATCATCTTCCGATGACCATATACCACCAGAAGCAGGTAAAACGGTTGTTGTCTCACTCTCACAAATTTCAGCTGCTCCAGCAATACTAACCTCTGGAATTTGGTTAACAACCAATATTCCAGTCTCTGCAGAACAGTTCGGTGCAAAAGTTTCAATAAATGTAAAAGTTACACTTCCCGGCATAACAGCAGTAATTACACCTGTAAATTCTCCGATTGTTGCAACAGTAGGATCACTAGATGTCCATGAACCATTGAATGCAGTTGAATTAGCTAAAGTAGTTTCTCCTATACATAAATTACTATCATCAATAGTTAATATAGGCGCTGGATAAACTGTCACCGGAGGTGTAGGATCTGACTGACAAAGTGTTGCGTTACTAGTAAACACGAATTCCGTTTGACCAGCATTTACACCTGTAACTACACCTGCATTAGTAACCGTTGCAATTGTTGGATCAATACTAATCCATGACCCAACTTCTCCATCAGAGTCTAAAGTGGTAGTCTCTCCGATACAAATATCGGTATCACCTGTAATACTTACTGTAGCACCTGGCTCAACTGTTACGAATATAGTATCAGATTCACAACCAGTAGATGCACTCGTAAATACGAATCCAGCTGTACCGCTTATCAATCCTTCAACTATATTATCAGTTACCGATGCTGTATCAGGTTCTAATGCTACCCATGTACCACCAATAGCTGGTGTCAACTCAGCGAATCCGCCAATACATATAGTTGTGAAATCAACACTTACAGAAGGTGGAGTTTCTACGATCAATGTTTCTGTTGTAGAAGAACAACCAGTTGCACTATCAGTAAAAGTAAATTCTACTGGTCCAGCACCAACTGCAGTTATAACACCAGCATCAGTTATTGTTGCAATAGCGTCAGCACTTGATACCCATGTACCTCCTGTTGTAGGAGTTGCTTGAGACAACCCACCGATACAAAGATTAGTAGGTCCAGTAATCGCTACTGTTGGAGCATCTAATACCCAGATAGTTGGTGATTCAGCAGAAATACATCCAGAAGCTAGGTTTGTTACTTGTACTGTTGCAGTACCAACACCAACACCTGTTATATTTCCTAAATTATCTATTGTTAATACATTTGTATTACTTGAAGTCCAAGAAACCCCTACTGAAGGAGACACTTGTGTCATTCCGCCTACACAAAGGCTATCATTCCCTACGAAATTAACAACCGGTACCGGTATTACTGTTACAAAAATTGTATCTGATAAACAACCTGATACATCATCCAAAAATTGGAATCCTGCTGTACCAGCTGTTAAACCTTCTACTAATCCTCCCGCAGTTACGGAAGCAATAGCTCCGTCTAACTCATCCCATGTTCCACCAGCTTGAGGTGTCAATTGAGTGAAAGTACCTACACAAATAGTATCAGAACCTGTATTCGTTACTATAGGTTGTGGATTAATAGTAAGTGTTGGAGAAACAGATACACAACCATCAGTTGTTGTATATGTAAATGTTACTGTACCTTGAGCAACACCTGTAGCCCATCCTGTAGTAGGATTAATGGTAGCTACCCCTATGTTATTAGATGTCCAAGTACCACCTGCGATATTTGATATTAATCTTACTGAATCAAAAACACAAATATTATTTGGCCCTTGAATTAGTGTTAATGGTTTTGGATTAACTGTGATAGACATCGTATCTGAACATCCAGGGATTGCATAAATTAAATTATACACACCGTTCACTGGAGCTGCTGAACTTGCTGAATTAGACAAACTCACTTGTACTTGACCATCTGGAAGAGGATTTAAGGTAACTCCAGAAGAGTTTCCTGCTTGCTCTGACCATGTTCCTGTTATAGGATCTGTTCCTGAAAGTATCATCATTTCACCAGCACACATTATTTGATCATCACCTGCGTTAGGCTTAGACGTAGCGTTTATAGTTGCTACTGTAGTACATCCGAAGGCATCCGTGATTGTTACCGAGTATATTCCATTATTAGTGGGCAATGCAGGTTGGATGATTACATCTTCTAAAATAGAAGTGTAGCTATCTGGACCTTCCCACTCATATGTAAGAGGACCTTGACAATCTGATGTATAGGCTGTAAGATCAATTTCAATACCGTTACCACATTCATTAGTTAAAGAAACTAATGTTGGAGCAGGTGGATGAAGTTCTGTTGAGTTAGCTTCATAAATTTGCGTAGTATTACCAACAGTATAACCGTTGGAGAAGTCAGTACCACCAGCTAAATCTGATGAAGATGGGTCAACATCATTTTCAAACATTCTTATCTCATCACCACAACCGACAATAGGAGAAGTGTTCAAACTAAATAGCATTATCGTATCACCTGCATTCAAATCGTTGTAGTGATATGTCTGAAGATCTATATAAGGTGTTACACTTATAAAGTCATAACCAGCCAGTGCCGGATCATTCACAACGATTGAACCTATTTGCCATTCAATTGGCACAGTCCCTGTGTACGTTGCGTTGTCTTGAAGAGGCATGTAACTCGTATCTACCGCTACTGTAGTACCCGTTGGGACAATAACTGAGAATTGAGAATTAAATTGAATCCTGCTACTTGGATTACCAGCAATAGTGCTTCCTGCATTGATTATAAGAAATGCGTCATATTGGCAATCTACGGTGTCATACTTTAGTTGGTAGTTCACACCATCAACCTGCGCAGACATACTTCCTACAAAAAGTAGAAGTGTACTGAAGATTAAAAGTTTAATTGTTTTCATTCTTTTACGTTTAAAAATTAACTTGTTTATAAAATGTCAAAAATCCTCCTCAATCGGTTTTTGAGCGGATACTGATGACAAACCTATTTCATAAATCTTGCCTAACCCAACTCTGAGGCAGAATACGAGTTGTTAGGTCACAAGCTTTATGTTTTAAAAAACCGAGTGACAAATAGCTGTCATATTTTTAGCCATATAATAGCTTGAAGTGTAAAAAAAATTGACCCAACATCTATTTCGATGAGCAGATATAGGCAAGAATAAAACATAAGCTTTAGCAGGAAATGCAATTAATAGGTTGGTAAAATGACATATCTCAGAATATTGAAAACTACCATTAAAGTAAATTGTGAGGTAACAATAAATATTTATTAGAACTTTCTTTTTTATTTAAGATGGGAGTGTATATTTGCACTCGCTTAAAGAAGCAAAGACTAGATAGCTCAGTTGGTAGAGCAACGCCCTTTTAAGGCGTGGGTCCTGGGTTCGAGCCCCAGTCTGGTCACTAAAAACCCTTGTAAGTCTTTGATTTACAGGGGTTTTGTTTTTTATGTGAAAATTTGTCAGGGTAATTGTCAGGGTAAAACCAACGATTACGAACTTAGTACTGATGTTATGTAAAGATATGGAATACGCTCTTATTCCAAGGTTTGTTTATGATTATGTGACTATTATTGTTACTCCCAACTCTTAAGTTGCTATTGATGAAAAGAATTCTTTAGAATTCTGTAGTTACTAGTTACTTACTATCTTTCATAAGCTTCTGCCCATTCAGATACTTGCAATTCTAATCTTACTTGTGAATCAATCGTATATTTTTCTCCAAAAAAGGTTTTTGATCTAAAAAATCAAAAGAATTATTTACACCTTGCGTCATAACATATGGAAGATATCCATAAAGCTCAAAATTAAATAAAGGGGATCTACCAAACAAACCCTTTTTTGCAAGAACACATATATATCTAGTAGTCATTGAAAACCTATTCACATAAAGAATATAGGGACCAGCGATTTCTATTTCAAAAGTCACACCTCCAGAGGGGTTAAGTTTATCATGTATGAATATTTTTCCCATTATTTATTTGTACTAGAGTCAAAAAATGAATTAATAAATCTAAAGTTGAGTAAATAGATTACTACAAGAGGAATTAATATTCTTTCCCAGATCTCTCCTTTTCCTGCAAAACTTATAAGAATTACACTTACAATAATTAATCTCTTTAAAAAGGATGTTGTTGATTCCATATTGGCAAAATAACGCATACATGCTCTAATACCCAAATCTTTAACTCTTCACCTTTGAGCTGTGATAAATATTAAAGACGAAGCGTACTTAAAAGCATTCGGAATGAACCTTAGAAAGATTCGTATGGAAAAAGGTTTATCACAAGAGAAGCTAGCTTATAAAGCTCATCTTAGTTTATCTCAGATAGGAAGAATAGAGCGTGATTATGTTAATCCTATGATTTATATGGTTAAGATTATTGCGGAAGCGTTAGAATCAAAAATATATACATATGGCGGACTTTTCTTCAAAAACGAGTCGGTTACAAAACAACCCGAATAATACATATCCCCTATCGAACAATAGATAGAGATTACTTTTTAGATTGGGATTCCGAAATAATACTTTTATTTTTAGAAATCATATAGTGTGCTGCACCAAACAACACAGAACTAGGATTTAAAATAATGGTTACATTCATACAGCGTAATAATGGTTCCAGTCTTCCAACCTCAAAAAAATATTTTAAAAACAAAATCCGATAGTTATCATTCCATATCTTAGGAATAATGCCTCCTCCGATAAATAAACCACCAGTTGACTTAAATTTCAGTGCCATATTAGAAGATTCGATGGCTAGGTATCTGACGAATAATTTCATAGTTTCCAGTGCTACTTCTTTACCTTCAATTGCTGCTTTGCTTAAATTGGCCGCCACATCACCTTTCAGAAGCTTGGCTTCTAATTCAGTTTCCAAGTTATAATCAGAAGAGGTTCGGAGAAAATCAAATATATTGGCAATCCCTTGTCCTGATACTAACCGCTCCCAACTTACATGTCCATATTTGTGTTGTAAAAACATCAACAAATTAATATCGGTTTTATCTCTTGGTGAGAAATCGCAATGTCCACCTTCAGTTGCAAATGGATGATATTCCTTTCCATCCCAATACATTGCTGCTTCGCCCAATCCTGTCCCAGGAGCAATGATGGCAATATTTCCAGCCATCGTTTTTTCAGCTTTAAATATTTTCAGCATATCAGAATCAGGCAGAAATGGGATGCCAACTGCAGATGCCTCCAGATCATTCAATAGATACACATTCGCTACACCTGTCACCTTAATGATTTGTTGTTTCTCTACTTTCCATGATACATTTGTCAATTGCACTTCATCATTAATAACAGGTCCTGCAATTGCAATACTTATCCCTTTAATATCATTCATTTCAGGTGAGAAATCCAAGATTATCTCTTCCAAACTTTGCACCTCTTGAGATTTATATTTTTTCTCACGTTGAAAATGGAGTTGCGCAGTTTCATTTATGGAGAAAAGAGCGATGTGAATTTTGGTACCACCGACATCTATGGCAAGATATTTTTTCATTATTCCATTTATAAATAGGTAATTAAATGATTCTCTTTTTATTTCATCACAAAATAGTGCCTTCTACTAAAGATTCAAATGCATAAAACAATCTGTTTTGAGCACCATCCTGCTATCCAAATATGGATCGATACTATTGATTAATTGAGCCAATTTTAGTTTAGTTCTTGGTTATCTTGTTTTCCTTTACCAGTACCATTATTTGTAAGACTGTTTTAAAAAAGTATATTACATATACTAAATCAATATTAGTCCCCTTACCATATCAGATATGAAATTCATTATGAGATATATCTTCTATGTTATTATCCAATTACCGCTTAAGATTGCATTAAATTGCTAATTAATAGAAAAGAGACTGCCCACTTGAGAGAGCCTCTTTGAATTTGTTATAAAAAAATCAATAATTATCTGTTAGAAATTATCATTGACTATTTCATTAATTTCTTTCACCTCAGATCTATGGTCATTAATCTGCTCGCGACGATCTTTAATTTGTCTTTTGACCGCATTATATGCCTCACTGAAAGCTTTTATAGCATCATGTGCTGTATTTTCTGCAAAGACGTCACTTCCTGGAACTCTCACTCTAATCTCAGCTAAGATTCCATTTGAAGTATTACCGTCATTTTTCTTGAAAAATACATTTACCTGAGTCATACGTTTCTCATATTTGATTAGGTCTTCAATTTTTGAATTGATTAATTCTCTGTCTGCATCACTTAATGTGAATGGAGCTTCGATTGTTGTTTGCATATTTTCTTTTTTTTAATTATTACTTGGAGGCATATGTTATTGTAAGTTATCTTGTTTTACGTTCTGACTCATAAAAAACTATATTTTCTTTTAATTTCTTACTTCGTTTTCAAATTGATTGTTCGGTTATGATACAATAAATTTGAAATTAGTTCCGATTTCAATAAAATCAAAAGAAATACCTAACATAATTTCTTAGGCTAGGTATAAATAGTATTTGGCTTGATCTGTATATATGTTTAATCTTTATTAAGCATTTCAGGATTGATTACATTGAGAATACCTTTTTGAAAATCTTTTATAAATTCCTCCTTTTCACTCTACTCCGTGCATTTGAGCTTACATATCTGTAGGACATAAACCCTTATTTACATCTATTATTTATTCTCACGCTTACTCCTCTGAATTCCATATTATTTATTTTTATTAATAATGATTAGACAATCCAAAAATTATCGATATATACAAGTTTTAACACCCCAAACTTATTATTAATTTTATCTAGAATAGGAATATTTCATTACCGGACAACTTCTAATTTATTTAAATAAGGATAGTCAATATGGCCTTCTTCTTCTGGCGTGTAAAAAGTATTACTATCAAGTATTGGCAATCTTTCATTCTCAGTAAATCTGCCAACTAGATCTGGGTTTGCAATAAATGGACTGCCAAATGCACCTGGTCTCCTTGATTATTAATAAGATCATTTTTACCTGATTCTTTACCGTAATCTCCATTCAAAATAATAGTACCATTATATCGTTCTGATTTGTTTTTTCAATTTCTCTGGAAATTTCGGTGACCCAATATTTTTTTGTCAATCACTAAGTGTATATATTCTAAATACAATCTATTCAACTGATTAATCAAACTTCATTAATTCGAAAGTTGAACTAATAAAGTTTGATACATTAACCTCTGTAAGCTCTGACCATAAACCAGTATTAGTTAAATTAAAAATTCCTGGTTAAAGAAATCTGATTTTCCTTTTATACTAAAACCACATTAACAACAATTTCATCAATGAAAAGCGATTTAAATTGCTACAATAAATTCAAACCGAACATATTGATTCATAATTGAGTTAGAAAAGTAAAACTAGTAGAAATGAAAAAAGATGATAATAAATTGTTCAATTCCAATAAGAGACCCAAGTCAAAATTGATCGCAAAATTAAAGAAAATAACTGATAGGCTAAGAAACCGAAGGAATAAAACAACAGCACGTCTAAAAAGAAAAAATGACGAACAGTATATGTTTATATAATGCAAGAAAGTAATTATGACACATATCGGCCTATCTCAAATTGCCAATTAAAAATAGATTTTAATCCGGAGAATGTTGCTTTAAAATCTTTTAAGACACAATATTCCTTTACTTCTTAATTCGATTAGATCTTTCTAATGAAGTGATTTAAGAACATAATGTTAATTCGTTTGCTGGTCATTATAACCTTAGTTTTTAAATCACTTCAATGTATTAATAGCCTTTGTTTTTCCTAATATATTCATGTGTAAATTATTCGGTTTCGTTGATTAATACACTTCACCATTGTATTGTTCTTATAGGCTAAAAGTAAGATTCTATCTTATGTACAGCGTTTTCACATTTACAAATTCCCTGATGCCATAGTAGCTCAATTCTCTTCCGTAACCACTTGTTTTCACTCCACCAAAAGGGAGTCTAGGATCAGATTTAACAAATTGATTGACAAAACAACAACCTGCATCTATTTCATCTCGTGCTATCCTCTCCCCTCTTTCTATATCTTTAGTAAATACACAAGACCCAAGACCAAATTCAGTATCGTTAGCTACCCTTATTGCTGCCGCTTCATCCATCACCTTAATGACAGATGCAACAGGTCCAAATATCTCATCATCGTAGGCTGGCATACCAGGTTTCACATCAACTAGAATAGTTGGCGGATAAAAAGCCCCATCGCGATCTGGAATATGTCCACCTAAGAGTAACGTAGCACCATTTTTAACACTTTCAACAACTTGTCCATGAACTTCATCTCTTAAATCAAATCTTGCCATTGGACCGAGATCAACACTTTGCATCGGATCACCCATAATCGCTCTTTCCATTTTATCTTTAAAAAGGGCTAAAAACTCTTCATATACCTCCTCCAAAACTATGAACCTTTTTGCACCAATACAGCTCTGTCCTGCATTAAGTAATCTTGAGGTCTTGCATTGTTCCGCTGCATGTTCTAGGTCAGCATCTTCTAATACTATATAAGGATCACTACCACCTAGCTCTAGTACAGTCTTTTTTATCTTATCACCTGCTTGACTTGCAACCGCACTTCCTGCAGGACCACTACCTGTTAATGTTGCAGCTTTGACTAATGGATTATCAAGTATGGATTTCACTTGTCCACTTTTAATTATAAGGGTAGTGAATGCATTTTCTGGAAAACCTGCTTCTCTGAATACTTCTTCGATATTAAGTGCACTTTGAGGAACATTTGATGCATGCTTTAATAAACCGACATTGCCAGCCATAAGTGCTGGAGTCGCAAAACGAAATACTTGCCAGAATGGGTAATTCCAGGGCATTACTGCCAAGACAATCCCAATAGGTTTATATACAATTGCACTCTTTGAAGCATCAGTTTCTACAATTTCATCAGCCAAGAATTTCTCTGCATTATCTGCATAATATCTGCAAACCCAAGCACATTTTTCTACTTCTGATATGGATGAGCTAAGTGGCTTACCCATTTCTAATGTCATTGTCCTTGCATATCTATTTTTATTGTTTTCAAGGATTTCAGCAGCACGATTCATCATCACAGCACGATCGGAAAACGAAGTCCTCTTATACGTCTGATATGTTTTATCTGCATTATTAAGTATGTCTGACACTTCAGCATCAGTGTGCAGTTTATATGATCCCAAAACCGTGTTATTAGAAGGGTTTATTGGTTTTATATTAGCCATATATTGAATATTTATTTCATATTAAAGTGGAATTCGTTTCATTTCTTCTTTTCAAAATACTTATTAAGTTCGCTAGTAAGCTCACTATTGACTTCTGTTTTTATTGGTATTTCTATGACAGCTAATTCATTATTCCCTATGGTTTGATAAAGTATTTCATTCAAGTGACCTACATTCGTTGGCTTATATCCATTGATCCCAAAACTATATGCCAATTTTACGAAATCTGGATTACCAAGTTTAGTCCCAAACGATTTTCCTTTACTTATTTGCTGCTTCCATTCTATCAATCCATAATTATTATCATTAAGAATAATAAAAGTACACCCTATTCCAAGCCTTTTAGCCGTTTCCAATTCTTGAATATTCATTAGTGCTCCACCATCTCCCATAATGCAGACAACTGCGCGATCGGGATTAACCAGTTTAGCACCAATTCCACCTAGAAGAGCTATTCCCATAGTTGCAAGTCCATTTGAAATCAAGCATCCATTGGGCACATAAGTCTCAAAATTTCTTGCAATCCACATTTTATGACTACCCACATCGCTAATCAATAAACCTTTACTAGGTAACTGTGCACGCACAGCATTTATAACATCTGGCGCATTGAATATCATATCTGAAGATTCTTGGAAATAACTTGCAATAGAAGATCGAATTCTTTTTCTAATTCCACTATACCATTTTGTATATTGTATTCTTAAAAGGTTTTTCCTTATTCTTTTGAGCCCATCTGCAATATCTCCTACAATTTCAATCGATGGATCGTAATGTGTATATACTTCAGCTGGCTCGAAGTCCAAGTGGTTGATTTTTTTATCTCTATTAGCATTCCAGTTAACGGGATCAAACTCAGCTATATCATACCCAACACTAATTATTACATCTGCCTTTTGAAATGCTTCGATAATATAATCCTTGAACCCTAAACCAACAGCTCCAAGAGAAATTTGTTTTTTATCCGATACTGCACCCTTACCCATAAATGTGCATGCTACGGGTATGTTATACTCTTGGGCTAAAAGTGTTAGCGCTCGACTTGCTCTATTTCTTATTGCCCCGTTACCAGCCACAATTAGCGGTCTTCGGGCATTCATGAGTAGTTCGACAGCTTGGTTGATCGCAACCTTATTAGGTGCTGGTCTTATTGTTTTTTTTTATTTCTAAAGGATATTCATTCCCAGCAACTTCTATCTTGGCTATATCTTCTGGCAACTCTAAATGTGTAGCGCCTGGTTTCTCAGCTTCAGCAACCTTGAATGCCTTCCTTACCATTTCAGAAACCGTCTGTGGAGAAGATATAGATGTATTCCACTTAGTAATGGGTTCCATCATTTTGACCACATCTAGTCCTTGGTGACTTTCATGATGCAGCCGATCAGAACCTCCTTGTCCAGTAATAGCGACCAATGGAGCCTTGTCCAAGTTCGCATCTGCTACTCCTGTCATCAAATTAGTTGCTCCAGGTCCTAGGGTAGCTAAGCATACTCCTGCTCTTCCTATAATCCTTCCCTATATATCAGCCATAAAAGCTGCACCTTGTTCATGCCTTGTTGGTACGAACTTGATGGAGGAATTATGCAATGCGAATAAAAAGTCTTCATTTTCCTCTCCGGGAACACCCTATATATTTCACACCTTCATGTTCTACTCATTTAACAAGTAATTCAGCGGTATTCATATATCGATATTTGTTTAGTTAATCATATTCTAAGGTTAGAAACTATACATCCCTTATTAAATTAAATGCCACAAAAAAACTCATACATTTTTTAATATATGAGTTTTTTTCTTCGTAAATCCAATTAGGCAATTACAGAGTTAAATTCCTCTTTTAAAGCAACCAGATTGAAAAGTTCATTCTCAATTGTCATTTTTTGTGCTCTTATTGTTGTTTGCAAAGTTGGAAGCATTGGTACTTCACTTAGGACTTTTTCATAGTCACTAATAAGGACACCAGCGCCTCTTTCTATTTCAGTAACCATTGCATCGTATTCTTTATCCGCTGAGGTATTGCTAATCTTTATATCAATGAACATTCTGTGTAAGTCTCCTAAGAAACTGGTTTCAACCACGGCATTTTCGCCTTTTGCTACTACAATGCTCTCAAGCACCCTATGCATTTGATGTCTTTCTTTAGCATATTTATTTAACCAACTTTTTAAAGTTGGATTTGATACCGCTTTACTAATTTCTAGATATCCTTTTTCTGCATCTTTCAATCTAATTATTAAATCTTGAATTGCGTCTTTTACGTTTGAACTATCCATCTATATATTTTTTTTTGTTAATAATATTGTCGTTGTCTAACTTACCTTGGTATGAGTCTAATTGTTCGATTGACAAGAAAAAAATTCAAGAAAAGTAAAAGAAAGGTTAGAATTCTGAGTCTGATTTTAAAGTTGGATTAGTGCGACAAATGGTTTTCCAATAGAAATTTTCATGCGTTCTAAGTTTCCTCCGTATCAGACACCACGCTATTTATCAACTGCCAGTTTGACTTCACCAAAGAACTCAATAATTCTAAAAGATCTTCGAGTGTAGAATAGAGCTCTCTATTCTCTTTGAACTGCTGACTTTCTTGCCTCATCTCGATGAATACTTTGTAGCCATCAAGGACTTTAGTCATTTCATTTGTTTGAATTACGAAGTCATCCATTTGACTTAGGATATTTCGATCTAATAAACCTTGGCCCTTAATATCTATTGATGTTATTTCTGAGGGATTCTCTGATAATACACTCTCTAACATCTCCTTAGGATCTATAGAAAAATATTCACAAGCTGATAAGAATTTAAATGTGTTAGGTTCCACTATACCCGATTCATAAGATGCTACATTATTTCTGGACATTTGTATTTCTTTGGCCAATGCAGCTTGACTTAAGCCTCTCATTCGTCTCAAAAATTTCAAATTTTTTCCAAAGTGGGTTGGTTTGGGTATATTTTTTGACTTTTTCTCCAAAATGAAAGTATTTTTGATTACTTTATTGATATTGTGAACAATTTAAACATATTATAGTGCCAAAATCGAACTTACATACTTAATATGAAGTATATAAGATGTAATAAAGATATAAAAAAGCAAGATCATGGCAGAAAACTATACAATACTAGCACGAAATATCAAGTATCTAAGAAAGACTGCTAAATTAAGTCAAGAAGAATTTGCAACTCAATTAGGAATAAAACGATCTAATATAGCAGCATACGAAAGTAAAAATGTAGAACCAAGATTAAGAATAGTTTTGGAGATGGCAAAGTTCTTTAATGTAAGTGTCAAATCACTAATACAGAGAGTCATAGAAGAATCAACAGAAGTAAGCACTTTCTTTACTAATGAGTTTAACGACACAGCAAATGACAAGACCCTAGACATTATAGATAACGCAGACGTCACTGAATTCATTAATAAATCAATGCAAATCAAAAAGGTATTGGAAGGTTTCAAGTCATTTTATTCATTTAAAAAGAATGCTATGCTTAATGTGACTCCTAACAAAGAGAAACTCATTTTTGATATTGATAATTTTATACACTTAATAGAACACCTATTAAGCTATAATGAAACTGTAATTCAAGCTATCTCTGCTAAAAACAAAGAAATACCCTCATAATACTTGATTAAATCATATGTTTATTAAATCATGCGTTCACCAGCCATCTATCTTTACAATTAACAAACACTCGCATTTAACTATATAAATCAACTATCAATTAAATATACTAGCAAGTATGTACATTTATTGCACTTACCTATGTCAATAGCTTTCTTAGTAAACTTCTTAGACTATCTTAGGAAGGACATGCAACATTTGGTGTTTTTTTATCCTCAAACTCTCATCATACAAATTAACAAAGCATATATTTTGAGCTCTAAATGCACAACAATGATCCTTCCAAGTCCAAATAACGCCCATACTTCTACTTATATCGTACCCAATGTACAGCATCGAGATTAACATCATCAACAATAAACACACACAATAACCTGTAAATAAGCTACTTACATACTATTATGTGAATTTTAATAACATTTTATATAATTAATGGTGAATATTGTGAACATTATCACTTATTTGATTGTTATAATCACATATCCCGTTAACAAAACATAAAATACATGATGTCCGAAACACAATTTAATCAGTTTTACAATGAAAATATTCTTGCAATTAGAAATTTTGCTAATAAATTAACCAAGAATGCAGTAGACTCTGAAGATCTTGTTCAGGAAACAACAATCAAGGCTTTTAGGAGTAGACATACATTTCATCTAGATACAAGTTTTAAGAGTTGGTCATTCACTATTCTTAAAAATACTTTTATTACTAGATACAACAAAAGAAAGAAAAAAGGAATTGTGAATAAACCCATCGAAAATTTCACCTATGGCCTTGAGAATAAGTATGCTGTTAAAAATGATGCTGTTTCAAAAATGAGAATTATTGAAATTCAAGATTGTATTAAAGAATTGAGTCATAAAAGCAAGCTTCCATTTCTAATGCATGTTGAAGGTTATCAATATAATGAAATTTCTGATTCGTTATCGATTCCAATCGGCACCGTAAAAAGTAGAATCAACTTCGCACGAACGAAATTGAAAACTATTCTGAAAGAAAAAGGAATATTGGCCGCTTAATATATCATTGAATAAGCCCAAAAAATTGCCCCAAAAGATATGGTAGAATTTGTTCTATCCGACAATAAAAAGTTAATTGATAACATGGTAATATTAATCATAATTAATCATCCTCTGGGAGGTAAATCGATCTGGTCCAATTTTTTAACTTATATACTATAGCGTCAAACCGAACAATTATCACTGATTATCAGTAAGAATAAAAAGATTAAATAAATAAAATATAAATGCTGTCTCTTATACACATCTCCGAGCCCACGAGACAGGCAGAAAT
>OJIO01000414.1_pt1 | contig 28692 bp, 19 predicted proteins | sample 1595621 | NCBI WGS metagenome assembly OJIO01 (sample SAMN05416776, study PRJEB24817) | seawater metagenome | isolation source: Sea water | place: Canada:Atlantic | collected 2013-07 | reverse complement strand
TGGGCTCGGAGATGTGTATAAGAGACAGTGTACCTGATGGGCACGTGTCTGGTCGACAGTTTTTTCCCCCAGGCGGGGATGGACGCGATTGCGGTTTTACAGAGCCAGGGCGTTGAGGTGGTGTTTCCACAAGCACAAACCTGTTGCGGCCAGCCAGCCTGGAATTCCGGTTACGAAAACGAAGCCCGCGCCGTTGCCCGGCGTCAGCTGTTAGCTTTTGCAGAGGACATTCCCGTTGTAGTGATGATGGGATCTTGTGCCGGTATGGTGCATCTGGAGTACCCGGCGCTGTTTCGTGGCCAGCCGGAAGCGCCGCAGGCGGTGGCGTTGGCAGCACGTACTTATGAGTTCTCCGAATTTCTGATTAACGTTCTCGATATTCAGTTTGAGTCTCGTGGTATTACCAACATAACGGAGCAACGAGTGGCACTGCACACCTCTTGCTCGTCGCGGCGGGGCATGGGAGTGGCGGCCGAGCACCGGGAACTGGTCGGCCGTCTGCCGGGTGTTCAGGTGGTGGAGCCGGCGCGGGTTACCGAATGTTGTGGTTTTGGCGGCACTTTTGCGGTGAAGCAGGCGGAGATTTCGGCAGCGATGGCACACGACAAGGCCATGGCGATGTCAGCCACAGCGGCTGATGTGATTACCAGTGCTGATTGCGGCTGTCTGATGAATATTGGCGGCACGCTGGATGTACTGGCGGCCGAGGGCAAGGCCCGCGCCATGCCGACACGCCACCTGGCAACGCTGGTACGAGCATCCCTGGATCAGACCGGAGGTGAAGCATGAATTCGTCAACCCCTGCGTTTATTGAATTAAAAACCCTGGTTGATCAGGAAGAGCACGAGTTTGCCGATATGCAGGCGCGCCACTTCAAAGCTCGCGCCAGCATGGCACTAAAAAACGAGACCCTGCGGGCCAGTTTTCGGGGAGCCAGTGACTTTCTGATGGGCAAACGTCAGAGTGTCTTTCCAGATGCGGTCGAACTGGAAGCCTTGCGTGATCGGGGTGAAGCCGCCCGCCAGCGCAGTCTGGTGAAGCTGCCGGATTTACTCGAACAACTGGAAACCAACCTGGTTGCCAACGGTATTCAGGTGCACTGGGCCGATACTGCCGAGCAGGCCAATCAAATCATCCATGGCATTCTTGATGCCAATCAGGCCCATACCGTGGTGAAAGGCAAATCCATGGTCAGCGAAGAGATTGAGCTGAACCACTATCTGGAAGCCCGAGGGATCGAATGTCTGGAAAGTGATATGGGCGAGTATCTGGTGCAGCTTGCCAAAGAAGCGCCATCCCACATCGTGATGCCGGTGATTCACAAAAACAAACAGCAAATCGCCCAGCTGATGCACAGTCGCGCCACGACCCCTGAAGGTGACCCGGTACCTTACAGCGAAGAAGTGGATGATCTGATCGGTAATGCCCGCGCCATTCTGCGGGAGAAATTCCGTCATGCTGATGCCGGTATCTCTGGCGTCAATATGGCGATTGCGGAAACCGGTACCTTGTTACTGATCGAGAACGAAGGTAATGGCCGTATGTGCACGACCGTGCCACCGCTACATATTGCCGTGACGGGCATTGAAAAAGTGGTGCAAAGTCTCAGTGATGTACCGGAGTTACTTACCCTGTTACCGCGCTCTGCCACCGGCCAGCTGATTACCACCTACGTTAATATGATCTCTGGCCCGCGCCAGACGGACGAACTGGATGGCCCGGAGCAGGTGCATCTGGTGCTGGTGGATAACGGTCGTTCGAAAATATTCAACCACCCGGATCTGAAATCGACCCTGCAATGTATTCGCTGTGGTGCCTGTATGAACCATTGCCCGGTGTATGCCCGGATTGGCGGTCATGCCTACGGCTCGACCTATCCTGGCCCGATTGGTCAGGTGGTGACACCCCAGCTGGGTTCGGCTGGCGGCTTGGCGGTTCATGGAGACATGATCAACGCTTGCTCGCTTAATGGTGCCTGTGGCGAGGCTTGCCCGGTACGTATCCCGTTGCCAGATCTGATTCGTGATCTGCGGGCTGAGGCAGTGGCACCACTGAGTCGTCAGCAAAATGGCCAGACGCATGTGGAAGGAACCGGCAGCAAGCGTACGCTGGCCGAAAGTCTGATCTGGCAAGGCTGGAGTCTGGTGCACAAGGTGCCCTGGTTGTACCGGCTGACGACCAGGCTAATGACCCGTGGCCGCAAGCTGATGCCCGCCAGACTGGCCCCCTGGACGAACACTCGTTCGATGCCAAAACCTGCAGCCTACAGCCTGCATGAATTGGCCCGCAAGGCGGGTATTGCCGCGCAAGCATCTCCGGTAGCCAATAGCAGAGAGAATAGCAATGAACAGTAAAACCCGAATTCTCGAGCGCTTGCGCCAAGGGCAAGCGCAACAGGCGACGGCGGTTAACCACGGCGACTTGCCCGCCATGCCGCGCTTGCCGGAAACCGCCTGGAAAGCCCGTTTCATCGAATTGATGACGGCCAATCACGCCCAGGTAATTGAATGCAACAGGGCCAACTGGATTGGGCAACTGGTTGAACTGCTGCAGCAAAAACGGTTGGATCAGCTCTGCCTGGGCCAAAGCCCCGCTAATCTGGAACTGGCCGACGCGCTGGCCAGCCGCCTGCCGGAACTCCGTCTGTCGCGCTTTGACCAGGCGCTGGAAGCGTACGCAGATAGTCGTATGCGAGTGCGATTGTTCACCGAGATGTCGGCCGGTTTCAGTCGTGCCACTGCGGCACTGGCGGAAACCGGCACGCTGGTGGTGGCCACCGGCGCAGAGGAGCCAAGAACCTTGTCGCTGGTGCCGCCGCTGAGCATCATTCTGCTGCATCAAGCCGATCTGGTATCCGGCTTTGCCGAACTGATCGAGCAGCCACGCTGGCAGGGTAAGCTGCCAACCAACCTGTTGCTGATTTCCGGGCCCAGTAAAACCGCCGATATTCAGCAAACCCTGGCTTATGGCGCCCATGGGCCAAAAGAGCTGGTGGTGCTGTTAGTGGATGAATGCGTGCAGGATGAATGCGCCAGCGACTGAGCTGATGAACACAACTGATTTTGCGGCGGTACCGCCAAGCCGGTGTCGTCAGGGATAAGCAATGAAACCCGAATATAGCAATTTTCTGAAGCAACTGGGGCAGGTGATTGAGTCTGATCGAATCATCACCGATGCGCTGCGGACGCTGGCGCTGGGAACCGATGCCAGCTTCTATCGGTTGATACCGCAGGCCGTCGTGATGGTGAATACAGAAGCCGAGGTGGTGCAACTGTTGTTATTGGCTGGCCAGCACAAGGTACACGTAACTTTTCGCGCGGCAGGCACCAGTCTGTCTGGTCAGGCCGTCACGGATGGCATTTTGGTTCGTCTGGCACCAACCTGGAATGGTATTGACGTGTTGGAGAACGGTGACAAACTGCGGCTGCAACCTGGCGTTATCGGTGCCCATGCCAATCGTAAACTGGCACCGTTCCAACGCAAGATTGGCCCGGATCCGGCATCCATCAATGCCTGTAAAATTGGCGGTATTGTTGCCAATAACGCCTCTGGCATGTGCTGTGGCACAGCCCAGAATAGCTATCAGACCATCGACTCAATGCGGTTGGTGTTGGCCGATGGCACGATCCTGGATACCGCCGACCCGGCGTCGCGACAGGCATTTGTAAAACGCCAGCCCGAGATGATCGCCACACTGGCCTCGCTGCGTGACGAGGTGGCTGCCAATCAGGAATTGACCGCCCGTATCCGCAAAAAATTCTCAATTAAGAACACCACTGGCTACAGCCTTAATGCCCTGGTTGATTTTCAGGACCCGATCGACATCCTGATGCACTTGATGGTCGGTTCGGAAGGCACGCTGGGATTTGTCTCAGAAGTGGTCTATCGCACGGTAGAAGAACATGCGTTCAAGGCGTCGGCCTTATTGATGTTTGCCGATATCGAACGCACCAGTCGTGCAGTCACCGCGTTGGCCAGCGCTCCGGTAGCGGCGGTGGAACTGATGGATCGCGCCAGTTTACGCTGTGTGGAAGACAAGCCAGGCATGCCCGATTATCTGGCTGCACTGGCTGACGACGTTGCCTGTTTACTGGTGGAGGTTCGTGGCACCAGCCAGCAAGAACTCGACCAGCGTCTGGCCGCCGTGACCGCAGTGCTGGCTGAATTTGATACCTTGCATGGCAACGCCTTTACCATCGATGCAGACATCTGTCAGCGCTACTGGAATATTCGCAAGGGGTTGTTTCCGGCCGTCGGCGCGGTGCGGGAAAAAGGCACCACAGTGATCATCGAAGACGTCGCCTTTCCGGTCGAATCCCTGTCCCCCGCAGTGCTGGAATTACAGCAGCTGTTCAGCAAATACCACTACGACGAAGCGATTATTTTTGGCCATGCTCTGGCCGGAAACCTGCATTTTGTGTTTACCCAGAATTTTACCGACGCTGCTGAAATCCAGCGTTATGCCGATTTTATGGACGAAGTCTGTGTGCTGGTAGTTGGTCGTTACGATGGTTCGCTCAAGGCCGAGCATGGCACCGGGCGCAACATGGCACCCTTTGTGGAACTGGAGTGGGGGGCACAGGCGTATGAGCTGATGTGGCGTATCAAGGCGGCGTTTGACCCGGCTGGTATCCTCAACCCGGAAGTGATTCTGACCCGCAATCTGCGTACTCATATCGAACACCTGAAACCGATACCGGAAGCCCACGACCTGATCGACCGCTGTATTGAATGCGGTTTTTGTGAACCGGTGTGCCCGTCGAAAAACCTCACACTGACGCCTCGGCAACGGATTGTGGTGATGCGTGAGCTGAGTCGGCTGGAGCGACAGCACGCTAACTTGCATCGCTCTGATGAGTACGAACAATTACTCAGTGACTACCAGTATCAAGGCATTGATACCTGTGCTGCGGATGGCTTGTGCAGCCTGGCCTGTCCGGTGGACATCAATACCGGCGACCTCAGTCGTTTTTTGCGCAGCGAGCGTAACGCCCGTTATGGCGGCCGGGCGGACTGGGTTGCCGGACACTTTGAGCTGGTTGCCAACGGCACGCGTGCCGGTTTGAAAATGCTGGATCTGACCCGTGCGGTGATTGGGGATTCCGCACTGGCAGGTATCAGCAAGGTGGCCAACAAACTGACCTTCGATGCGCTGCCACAATGGCATGACGCCATGCCGCAAGCCAGCGGTAGCGCCCGGCCGCTGGCGCCGACACCGGAAGTGGCCGGAGTCGGGGTAGATCTGGTGTATTTTCCGAGTTGTGCCAGCCGGAATATGGGGTCGGCAAAGCAGGACGATGACCAGCGCAGTTTGCAGCAGGTAACGCTGGATCTGGCAAAAAAAGCCGGTCTCACAGTGACCCAGCTGGCCGATCAACAGGCGTTTTGTTGCGGTATGCCACTGGAGAGCAAGGGCATGTTTGAGCAGGCAGATGCCATGCGGGAACAGCTGAACCAGGCGTTGCTGGTGGCCAGTGATATGGGCCGTATTCCAGTATTGATCGATACCAGCCCTTGCGTATTTCGTATGAGCCAGCAACTGGATAAGCGTATTCAGCTGCTCGATCCGGTGCATTTTGCCAATCGGTATCTGGTGCCGAAACTGGCTATCACACCCGTGGATGACGCAGTTGCCGTGCATGTCACCTGTTCAACCACCAAGCAGGGGTTAGGCACTGAACTGATCAAACTGGCAAAGCAGTGCTCCACCCGAGTCGTGGTGCCGGAAGACATTAGCTGCTGCGGTTTTGCTGGCGACAAGGGGTTTGTTTTGCCAGAGCTGAACGCCTCGGCACTGGCGTCGCTGCGAGGCCAGGTCAAGGACTGCAAGGAAGGCATTTCAACCAGTCGCACCTGCGAGATTGGCTTGGCGCGGCATGGCGAAATCCCTTATCACTCGCTGTTCTACTTGCTCGATCGGGTGAGTAAAAGTAAGCCTGTTGCCGCACACTCTATTCGTCTGGACACCCTGTCTCAGGATTAATCCATCGTCTGTTTGTTCTCCAGAGTACTGCTGCAATCTGGCAGCGGTACTTGCTCGCTTGCAAGCATCCACATCCCGGTAGTTCTGACAGAAACACGTATTGTGCTGTTGGGCGTTTTCATTGGAAGAGATGTGGCGGCAATGGTCGTGGGTTGCCATGATTAATAATGCATATTTGATCTAACCAGGATTTTTTTAGCACGGTTTGTATATTGTCATGCCAAGTGGCCTTCGTTTTCTATACTCAAAAAAAAACCGATGGCCCCTATATATGAACAAGGATTCTCTGTTGGACATTAATCGCGTCAAGGCGGGTGCATTTGACGTTCTGCTGGAAGATTCACCGCTAGGTCTGGCCGTTCTGGATCGTGATCAGCGTTACCTCTGCATTAACGAAACCCTGACCAACTTTAACGGCCTCGCTGCTGACCGCCATATTGGCGCCAGTGTCAGCGAAGTACTGCCCAAGCTGGCGCCAGTGATTGTGCCCATGCTGGATGAGGTGCTGGCAACGGGTAAACGGTTTTGTAACTTTGAAGTCAAGGGCGAAACACCATCGTTGTCAGGCAAGGACTCCCGCTGGCTCGGTTCCTATTTACCTATATTCGCCAATAACGATGCGACAACGGAAGTGATTGGCGTACTGGTCGTGGCGGAAAACATGACCATGACGCGGCAGCTTGAACGAACCAGAGAAGCCGCCAATGTCCTGGTGCGGAGGATGCTCGACAGCCTGTTTGCCTTTGTCGGTATTCTCTCTACTGATGGGGTGGTGCTGGATTCCAATCGCTCACCGCTGGAAGCTGCTGGCATTACCCTGGATGACGTGGTGGGGAAACCATACTGGGATTGTTTCTGGTGGAATTATGACGAAAATGTCCAGCAGCAGATGAAGCAGACAATCGCACGGGCGGCTGCCGGAGAAACGGTGCGTTATGATGTCGTGGTACGGATGATCAACGATACCCGTATGACCATCGACTTTATGATGTCACCGCTGCTGGACGAGCAAGGCAGGGTCACACATCTGATTTCTTCAGCGATCGACGTCTCGGCGCGGGTCGCCAGCGAAGACAAACTCAAATTCAGCGAAGAACGTTTTCGACGGGTCGTCGACAGTACCGCTGATGGTCTGGTACTGGTGGATAGCGAAGGTAAAATCAACCTCGCTAACCGGCGGGCGGCAGAAATGTTTGGATACAGTGTGGAAGAACTGCTGTCACTGGATGTCGAGGCGCTGATTCCGGCAGAACAGGCTAAGCGCCACGTGCATTTGCGCGCCAGCTATCGTCGCTTGCCGGAGGCACGCACCATGGCCTCACGACGTGAACTGTTTGCGGTGCGCAAGGATGGCTCAATGTTCCCTGTGGAGGTAGGGCTGACACCGCTGACATTCAGAAGTGGGCCAAGGACACTGGCCACGGTGATGGACATCTCGGTGCAAAAATCGATTCAGGAAGATCTGATACGGGCGCTGGATGAAAAAACCTCATTGCTTAACGAAGTACATCATCGGGTTAAAAATAACCTCCAGGTAGTGTCCAGTCTGCTCAGTCTGCAAACCCGCAAAGTGCCAGAAGACATGCGCCGCTACTTTGTCGAAAGCCAGGGGCGGATTCAGGCAATGGCGCTGATTCACCAACTGCTCTACGAACAGAAACACTTCGACCAGGTCGATGTTGTGGCTTACGCCAATCGGCTGATTGATTTGCTGAAACGCAGTTATCTGTCAGAGCTGCAGGGCATTCAGTTGCAGGTGTATTCGAATCCGGAACAGATTAATATTTCTTTGGGGGTTGCCCAGCCGTTTGGACTCTACATCAACGAGTTGGTGACCAATTGCATCAAGCATGCGTTTGTTGATCGCACGAGTGGTGCCATCGCGATTGGCTTCTCTTCTGGACAATCTGGAGTGTCGGTGACCGTGCATGACGACGGGGTCGGTATTCCTGTCGGGATAGATCCAGCAAGCAGTCCGACCTTGGGCTTTCAATTGATACACGGGTTAGTGGCTCAGATGAATGGCTCGATTCTTCTTGAAGACGTGCCAGGCACTTGCTTTCGACTTGAATTACCGAGTGAAGAAGTGACAGCAGGAATGGAAAAATGAAGCCACAGCGTATCCTGATTGTTGAAGATGAACGTATTACCGCGCTGGACTTGCGCATGACTCTGATCGACCTGGGTCACGATGCCATTGCGATTGCCAGTAGTGGCGAAGCGGCGCTGGAGTTGGTAGCACAGCAGCGACCCGACTTGGTGTTAATGGATATTCATCTGGCGGGCAATTTGTTGGGCACGGAAGCCGCCTTGCTGATACACGAACAGTTTGGCACTCCGGTGGTGTTCCTGACGGCTTATACCGACAGCGAGACGATGAGCCGTGCCATTGCCAGCTTGCCTTATGGCTATCTGGTCAAGCCGTTTGAACGACGTGAAATTGACGCGGCAATCCAGGTGGCTGTTGCCCGCTATCTGGCCGATGAGGAAATCCGGATTTCTGCGGAACGCTTACATCTGGCGCTGGAAACAGCCCATATGAAAGTGTGGGAGTGGCACCCGGAATTGTCTCAGGCCTTGGCGGAGCCAGAGGCCCGGTCAGACAAGCACGGATACCGCATGAATATTGAAGAATTGCTCTCCGTCGTACACCCCGATGATCTGGACAATTTCCGGGTACAGCTGGGACTAAAAAGTCGCTTGTCGCAGTTGCTGCGGTTGGCAGCTTCGGTGGGAGGGGAATACCGCTGGACTCGCTTGCTGGCCAGTGTGGTCAGAGGACCTGACCAACAGTTGTTTATGATCGGTATTCTCCATGATGTGCATGAAGAGTACCTGGCCCAGGCGCTGTTGAATCAGGCCAATGTGGTGTTTCAGTCATCCTCCGAAGGCTTGCTGGTGACCGACGCTGACTTTAACGTCCTGAGAATGAATCCGGCCTTTACAAAAATGACCGGCTTTGGCGACGATCTGCTGGGGCAGCAGCCAGGGCCACTGATTTACGCGCGGCGTCATCATGACCGGATGCCGGTCGATGCCTTGCCAAAACGGCAGGACTGGAGTGGTGAAATCGCCTGTCGGCGCAAAAATGGCGATATCTTCCCCGCTTGGGAGCACATCAGCTCAGTACTGGATGAACAAGGCCAGGTGACAGGCTATATCATTAATATTGCGGATATTTCTGAATTACGGCGAGCTGAGCAGGGCATCATCCGCATGGCCTTTGTCGACTCTCTGACCGGTTTGGGTAATCGGGTACGGCTGGAACGATTACTTGAACAACGGGTTCGGGAGCGAAAACCCGATGAGCGACTCGGTTTACTCTATCTGGATCTTGATGGCTTCAAACGGGTTAACGATACACTGGGTCATGCCGAAGGTGACAAGCTGCTGCAAACGGTCGCCCAGCGGTTGGTGGGGGTGTTGCGTGAAGAAGATCTTGTAGCACGTATGGGCGGGGATGAATTTGTCATCATGCTGTGCGGCGACAGCAGCCAGCAGTCGTTACAGACGGTAGCTGGTAAGGTTTTAAGTGCTGTGGCGGAGCCAGTCACCCTGAGCCGTGAGCGGGTGCACATCAGTGCCAGTGCCGGTCTGGTGTTGTCGACAGACTCCCAGCGCACAGCGGAGGAGCTGTTAAGGGCCGCAGATACGGCCATGTTCGAAGCCAAAAAACTGGGTAAGAATCGTTACTGCTTTTATGATTTCGCCATGGATCAGGAATATCGGCAACGCCTTAAAATAGAAACGGATCTGCGTCAGGCCTTGCAACAGAACCAGTTTCTGATTGGGTATCAGCCGTTGTTGTCGGCCAGCGATGGGCGGGTGTGTGGGGCCGAAGCTCTATTACGTTGGGAGCATCCAGAACTGGGCTTGTTGTTGCCGGATCGCTTTATTCCTGCGGCAGAGCAAAGTGAGCTGATCATTGAAATAGGCATCTGGGTGCTGGAAGAGTGTTGTCGCACACTGGCGCAGTGGCATGCAACCGGTCTCAGGGGAATGCGTCTGTCGGTCAATATATCGTCACGACAAATGGCAGATGACCAGTTTCCAGATATCGTTGCCGATATGCTCAGGCGTTACCAATTGCCAGCAGACCAGCTGGAATTGGAAATGACCGAAACCGCCTTGCAAACCAGTGCGCCATTATTGCCACAGCTTGAACGTATCCGCCGACTGGGAGTGCATCTGGCCATTGATGATTTTGGTACTGGTTATTCATCGCTTGGGCGCTTGAAAGATTTGCCCTTTGATCGGGTCAAGATTGATCGCAGCTTTGTCCGGGACTTGCCCGGTAATCCCAATGATGTCGAAATCTGCAAGGCAATCATGGCCTTGTGTCGGGTACTGCATCTGGATGTGACAGCCGAAGGCGTGGAAACACTGGATCAGAAGGAGATGCTCCGGGAAATGGGGTGTGAATGCCTGCAAGGGTTTCTTTACAGTCCTGCCTTACCGCTGGACGAGTTTTTACATTGGCAGGATGCTCGCCAACTGGATGGCAGGGAGGTCATTCCAATGAGTGCTCAGGGCCTTTAAAGCAGGTGATTTACCCGACCCGTTATGGTGCACAAAAGTGCCGGTAGCGGGTGATTCGGGTAACACTTTCTTGCCGGGAATACTTGTTTATTCAGTGTGTTTGGCAGCTACTCAAATAGCCTTGAAATTCACTATAAATGTCACACATTCCCGTTGTAGATGCTGTATGGTGGCGCCAAAAGGTCGTCACGCAGCAGGAGATTATTATGAGCAATTTAACAGAGTATGGTCAGGGTATTGTTAATGACTTGGGTAGTCGGTATGGACTGTCCAGTGACGCGGTAATTTGCATGATTCAGGCTGTTATTAACGGTAACGGCACCATGGCGCAATTTTATTGCCCGGAACTGGGCGGTGGTGGCCAATGGATGCGTGGCGGCATGACCATGGTTGGCGATATGTTTAACAATGGGTTGAAAAATACGGTCAACAATCTGTGCAGTGAAATCGCGTCGATTCTTGCCGGTGGCCAGATGATATTTCAAGCGCCAGCTGCCAGTGCATCCGGGAAGGGTGGTTTTCAGTCCAACAACTGGTGGCCGTCAGAGCTGGGTAGCCCCTCATCGTCGGGTGCTCAAAATAATATTCGTTACGCTATTTTCCCGCATTGTCATCGATTGGCGCTCGACTCCAATGGACAAGTCAGTGTTTACGATACCCAGCAACACCAGATTGGTGGTGTTAGCCAGCAGCAGGGTGGTGGTAGTTCGCTAACGTTCAGCAGCCAGTTTGGTACAGTGTATCTGACCAGTCTGCCGATTGTTTCTGGTCATAATCCTTTTCTTGACCAATCCTCTGCTTCTTCACCAGCGTCCAATACCAGTAATCGTGCGCCAGAACCCGTTCAGTCGGCACCGGCACAACCGCAAAACAATGGCGGCAATCGTGATGATGTCTTTGCTGCGATCGAAAAACTCGCCAGCCTGAGAGATATGGGGATTTTGTCAGAGCAGGAATTTTCCAACAAAAAATCCGAGCTGCTGCAGCGCCTTTAATCAATCATCGGTGGATGAGCATTTATTGATAAGGCTGTAATAAACGCTGTCATCGTCGTTGTAACAATTTTCGTTGTAACCGTTGTAACAAGAGTAGCGCCACGACATATTGGCGCTACTCTAATATCCGTCGCAAATTTCCATGCCTGCGCAGCCTGAGTTAATCGCATCAGGTAATTCCACGTTATCATTCATCAATGTGAAAAGGCCGACACCTTTTTATCAAGAATTCCATTAATATAATTGCCTGAATTATTTTGGAGCTGCCATGAACCTTGTCTGGATTGCACTGTTATTGTCGTGCCTGATGGGGTCTCAGGTGATTGCTCAGGTCTACCAATGGGTCGACAGTGATGGCCGCAGCCACTTTTCTGATCGTGCTCCTTCCGGACGTAATACCGAAAACCCGGCAGAACAGGCTTTTGTCAGCCAGAGCAAGCATCCTGCCTCCCACTCGTCGATTGTTCTGGAAGGTATCTCCAGTCGCGATTATCTGCATTTACGCAAGTTGTTGCGGGCACGCCAGTTTGGTGTGCTGAATGACCGCCTGGAGCAATATCAGCGGACGCTGGATGAGGATATCCGTTCTGAGTCGCACTTGGCAGCTGTCTATCAAGTGTTCGATTTGGGTAAACCCGGCATGGAACATTACTTCAATGACTGGGTGCGCACCTATGCCAGCCTGGAGTATCCGTATCTTGCCCGTGCCACCTACCTGACCGGGCTGGGTTGGGATATTTACCACCAGTCAACTGCCAATCGCTCGCCTGAACAAACTGACGCCATGCGGCGCTATTTTTATGCCTCCCTGACCGATATTGATGCCGCTTTGCGAGTGAATCCGCGTTCGGGACTGGCCTACAGTTTACTGATCGGTGCGGCGGTGGCCCTGGGAGATGATTCCCAGCATCAGGTTTACCTGCAGCATGCGCTGGAGGTTGTGCCTGAATCGCTGCTGGTAGCACGAACAGAACTGAGTTTTCTAACACCCCGCTGGGGTGGTTCGAAAGCCAGAATGCAGGCCTTTGCCAACAGGATTATGGTGAATAAGGCCAGTAATCCGGCACTGGCGATATTGCCCGGATATGTACAGGCCTTACTGGCTGAGGCCCAGCTTGGGCGTCGCCAGTATGTAGCGGCGGAAGCTGGATTCAGCCGCGCCCTGGCTTATGGCAATGTTGCCGGTTTTTATCGTCAGCGCGCAGAAGCGCGGTTGGCATTGAAAGACTATCCTGAGGCACTGGATGATTTTGCTCAGGCGCTGCAACTGCATTCTGCCGATGCCGACAGTTATCTGGGTCGCGCACAGATCTATGGTGATTTGCGGCAATATCGTAATGCGGCGGCAGAACTGGCTTATGCCACGGAAATTGATCCAGAATCAGCCAAACTTCGTCTTTATCGTACCCAGCTGGTCACTAGTCTGACTGGCTTGGGCTTACGCGCCCGAGAGAGTGGTCATCCAGATGAGTCTCTGGACTATCTTGGCAAAGCCTTGATGCTGGATCCTGCGGATGGTCCGGCCAGTTATCAGCGGGCAGTCACCTGGCTGGGAATGGGAAAACTGGCCAATGCCGAAAGTGATGCGGAGGTGGCGCTGGCATCACCCAATGCCAGTCCCGAGTGGTTTGTACTGATGGATAATCTGCTTACCCGCCGGCAGCGTTGGGACGACATGGTGGCCCTCTGGGATGGTTACATCTCCCGTTTTGGTGAAACCCAGGATGCCTTGCTGGCACGGGCCAATGCCTATTTTGCCAAGCAGGAATACCAGGCGGCGATGGCTGATGCCAGTAAGGCCGCAGAATTGGGTGCCCCCACCGCCGCCGGTCTGATCAGCAAGGTTGAGCCTTTTCTCGATAAACCCTGATATGTCCAGATATGCCCAAATAGTAGCTCTGACTATTTCAAGATGATTTTGCCAGACGCCGGGCCAGTGCCGCTTTGGTCAACGCGGTTGCCTCGGCACTGAGCGGGTCTTCCGGCCAGGGGTGCTTGGGGTAACGGCCACGCATTTCCTTGCGCACCTCGGCATAACCATGACGCCAAAAATGGGGTAGATCCTGAGTCACCTGCAGAGGTTTTTGGCCCGGTGATAATAGCTGGATTTTCAGCGCCAGACGCCCTGACAGTACCGCAGGCTGTTGCGGGTAACCGAACATTTCCTGCAGTTTGACCGCCAGTACTGGCGGTGTCTCCGTGTAATCAATACGAATACGGGAGCCACTGGCAACCTGCCAATGGGTCGGAGCCAGTTGTTCCAGCTGTTGTTGTTGCGGCCAGTCGAGCAGGCTGGTCAGCAGGGTCACCAAATTGAGTTGCTGCAGTTGCCGTTCATTACGACAGCCATCCAGATAGGGTAACAGCCAGTCATCCAGACGTGCGAGCAAGCCCTGGTCGGAGACATCCGGCCAGCCTCCCGTAGTGCTCTGGCACTGGTCATGATTGTGCAAAAGTAATAGCCGCTGCCGTAACTGTGTGGCTTCCGCATTCCAGTTGAGGCTGGCCAGCCGCTGCTGAACCTTGACTGCGGAGCTGGCCGCCGAATTAAAATAGTCACGCCAGACCTGTTGCCATTGTTGGCTGCCGAGCGTGTCCAGCTTGCGACGACGCCAAATCAATTCACCAATCCGACTTTGTTCTTCCGCCAGCAAGTTGCCTTGTGACTGCCATTGCACCACCGTGTGCTGTGACAGCCAATGCGGATTGGCTGCCAGAGTGGCCGCCAGTTCAGACTCATCAATGGCAATGGCGAGACGAATCAGATGGTTGCCCGCGCCCGACAGATCCAGAATCACCAGCCAAGGGCTGCCGATCAGGTCGGAACTCGGGTGCAGTTCCGCACCGCTGCCGCTGGCCATCAGATAGCGTAAGGCATTGTGGGTATTGCCAGTGCCTGGTGCACTGCTGTTGGAGCGGCAGCGGGCCAATCGTTCAGGGAAGGCCAGCAAGGCCCAGCGAGCCAATGCCACCGGTGCGCCACTGGTAGCTCGGGTTGTGCCGACGGGCAAGCACTTGAGCCAGCGCTGAGCCAGAGGGGCGACCCGTTGTTGCCACAACGGCGTCGAACGGCTGGCATTCCACAGTCGCTCGACATCGTCACTGCGGCGCTGCTGGTGGGGCCATTGCTGTAATAACGCGATCAATTCCGCAGCCGGGCGAGCTTGCCCTTGTTGTTGGGCTGCCACCAGGGCGGAGGCCCAACGGGGTTCAATACCGAGACGGGCGCATTGTTGGCCATGCTCAGACAGGACGTTACTGTCGGGGGATGAGAGGTAACCCAGACCATGAAGCAGACTGCGGGCCTGATTGAGTGCCGCCGTTGGAGGCGAATCGAGCCAGAGTAACTCATCGACCTCGGCGCCCCATAACAACAGTTCCAGTAACAGCGGTGCCAGATCGGCATTCAGCAGCTCCGCTTCAATATGGGGTGGGCGCTGCTGGTGCGTGCTTTCCGGCCATAGCCGGTAACAATGGCCAGACTGCTGCCGACCCGCGCGCCCCATGCGTTGGGTCGCGGATGCCTGGCTGATCGGGCGGGTTTTTAATTCACTGAGACCGTTGGTCGGGCTGAACTCCATACGTCGTTCAAGGCCACTGTCAACCACGCAGGTGACGCCGTTAAGGGTTAATGAGCTTTCGGCAATATTGGTGGCCAGTATTATTTTGCGCTGGCCTGCGGGCAAATCTGCCAGGGCCTGTTTTTGTTGCTGCTCACTGAGCTGTCCATGCAGTGGCAGTATTTGAATCGGCAGTACCTTAAGGGAATCAAGGGAATCGTTCTGTGGGTAACGTCGTTCCAGTTCATCGCCGAGACGCCGGATGTCGGCCACGCCGGGCAAAAACACCAGCAGGTGGCCGTCACTGCGTCGCAGTGCTTCATGAATCACCCGGCTGGCATGCTGGCTGAGTGACTCGTTGGCCGATTGTGGTGGCCGGTAATCCAGCGTTACCGGAAAGCCCTGGCCAGGGCAGTGGAGCAGGGGTGCTTGCAGCCGCTGCGACAGCTCATCGGTGTCCAGCGTGGCTGACATGATTAGCAGTTTCAGATCTGGTCGTAGCAGCTGCTGGCATTGATGCGCCAGTGCCAGTGCCAGATCGCTGTTCAGGTGCCGCTCATGGAATTCGTCAAAAATGACCAGGCCAACGCCTGTCAATTCGGGATCGTCTTGCAGCATCCGAGTCAGAATACCCTCGGTCACAATCAATATCCGGGTACGGGCAGATTCCTTGCTGTCGAGCCGAACCCGGTAGCCTACCTGTTCGCCTGCGGCTTCTCCCAGCTGGCTGGCCATAAACACAGCGGCATTGCGGGCGGCCAGACGACGAGGTTCGAGCATGATAATCTGCTGTCCGGCGAGCCAGGGTGCTGCTCGCAGCGCTAGCGGTACGCGGGTTGTTTTACCGGCACCGGGTTCAGCAGTCAGCAGTAAGGTCTGGTGGGTTGCCAGTTGTGCCGTAATGCTGGCAAGCTGAGTATCGACAGGAAATGCGGGTCGGCAAGGATTCATTGGTATAATTATGGGTCTATAGCTAGCATTGAAGTATATACCGGTCAGGAGGTAAGCCGTTATGGCAAACGACACTGTGGTGGATTTTGCGTCAGCCAGCGAAAAACATCGTCATGAGCGTTCCCACCGTGACAAGGAAGCCAGGGTGGAATCGATCCGTGAACGTTTTGAACAGGCGTTACCGAATCGTAAAACACCGGTTAAGGATTATTTACGTAAAAAGCGAGCAAAGAAAAAGCGCTGAGCAAAGGCTTCACTCGGCTTCTTATTTGAATTGTTGAGCTCGCTATCCGTTATATTGCCTCATTTATTGTCCCTTTACTGACTGGAGTTACCCTTGAGTTCGTCAGAAACCACGACCCATTTGCCGATTCAGCATCAGCTGGATGCCCGCGGCCTGTTTTGCCCGGAACCCGTCATGCTGCTGCACAATCTGGTTAACGATGCCGCATTGGGGGATTGTATCGAGGTACTGGCAACAGATCCTTCGACGCGCCGGGATTTCACCCGTTTTTGCGGTTTTCTGGAACAGGAAATGCTGCTGCAGGAAGAGCTTGATGGGGTTTACCGGTTTGTGATTCGCAAGCGTTCAGACACGGTTTAACGAACGCTTTCCGCCGACTGCCGCTTTGGTGGCAAGCAACGATCCGCTCAAGGTGCCGGTTTCAGGCGGATAATCTTGCCATCGGCATCATCGGTTACCAGATACAGCAGGCCATCCGGTCCTTGTACTACGTCGCGTATACGCTGATCCAGGTCGGGAATGTTGATCCGTTCTTCGGCGACCACCTTGTTACCTTCCAGCTCCAGCCTGACCAGTTGGTGGAATTTTAAGGAGCCGACAAACAGGTCGCCTTGCCATTCGGGAAAGGCCGATCCGGTATAAAAGGCCATGCCGGATGGCGCGATCGAAGGCACCCAGTAATACAATGGCTGATCCATGCCGTCCTTGTGTGTTCCCTCGCCAATGCTGCCACCAATGTATTCCTCACCATAGGTGATTACTGGCCAGCCATAGTTGTGTCCGGGTTTGATCAGGTTGATTTCATCGCCGCCTTTGGGGCCGTGTTCGTGTATCCAGAGTTCACCGGTGGCCGGGTTGATGGCGGCGCCCTGAGGATTGCGGTGGCCATAACTCCAGATTTCCGGCATAGCCCCTCGTTGGCCAACAAAGGGGTTGTCATGGGGTACGGTACCGTCGGCTTTCAGTCGTATGACCTTGCCGAGGTGGTTCTCCAGGTTTTGGGCATAGTTGCGCGGAAAAAAGCGCTCGCCGAGCGTGATATAGAGGTAACCCTGTTGGTCAAATACCAGACGTGAGCCAAAGTGGGCGCGTGACAGATACTTCGGGGCTTGCCGGAACAGTAATTGTTGCCGCGTCAGTCGGTAGCTGCGGTTGCCATTGTCGATGAGTTTGGCGCGCATCACGGCGGTCGAATTGGTCAGCAGGTCGCCCGCTTCGGCGTAGCTGAAATAGACCCAGTTATCATGCCAGGCGACATCCAGCAACCCCCCCTGACCTCCGGTCCAGATTTCGGGTAAACCGGTAATGGGCGGGCTGAGCAAAAACGGTGAGTCGTCGTTCAGGTAGGCGTGGCTGGCGATACGCAGGCGACCGGGACGTTCGGTAATCAGCAGTTTGTCGTTGTTAATAAAGGCGACGGCCCAGGGGTTTTCCAACCCGGAAATAACCACTTCAGGAATGAAGTTACCCTGTTGGGAATGTACGGCTGTGAGTGAAGACAGAGGATGTAAAACCGGTTTTCCTGCCGGGCTGGCCATGGCTATGGCGCTGCTGGAAAGACTGCAAGTCAGCCAGCACAGCAGGGTCGCGGCCATCAATGAATGAGCAACAGACATGCCATACCCTCCCTGTCATTGTGCCGTGCGTTGACGAATAAGCCTGGCTAATGGGGATAACAGGCACGGGACAGCGCCGTGGCCGATTATATTTCAGGCAGGTCAAACAGTAGCTGATTCTTGTGTTCCGAGTAAATCGATTCTGCTGCGGATCCGCAAGCAGGGGATGAACGGTTATTGGCTGGCATTCCCTGAACTGACCAGGGAATGCCATTTTCCAGCGCTTATTCGAAGTGGAAAACCCCTAATCCAGACTCGCTTTTAATGCCTGAATAAACCGTTGTTGCTGGGATGCGCTGGCAGGCGTTTCGAGCCATTCAAGTACCAGTGTGCGACGTTCATCGGTGTGTCCGATACTCTGCCCCATCGCTTGTGCCAGGCGTTGCACTTGCAGCTGCATGCGCCGACCCTGATCGTCAGCCGGAGATTCCAGCCCGCCAATGACTTCCATCCGAATACACAGGTCGCGGGCGGCCTCGGTGTCGACAGAAACGGAAGTTTCCTGATCCATTTGCCAGCGTTGTTCAAACGCGGCCAATGGGTAAGCAGACGGCAGCTGTTCGGCCTCGTGCCAGAGTGTTTCATTGTGATCGGCCAGCGCTTGTAATCGATCCAGCAAACCCTGCCAGCGTTGACGTTCAGCGGCCTGGCTCTGGGCAGTCTGGCGGTCGTCCAGTTGAGCGGAAACGTCCGTCAGTTGCTTGCGCAGCCGCTGATGGGCGGAGCGGGGCAGTTCGATGGCTGCAAACTGTTGTTCGTACTGACTGAGCTGTTCGAGTGCATCTGCAGCTGGCAATGCACTGGCGGGTAATTCCGTTGCCAGATTAACCAGCACCTCTGCTTCTGTTACCCGGCCATTCAATTCGGCCTTGCGTTCGGTACGCTGTTCATCAAGGCGGGCAAAAACCGCATCACATTGGCTGCGGAACTGGCGCCAGTATTTCTGATCGGGTGCTCGTGGAGTAATACCGATCTCTTTCCACTGCTGCTGCAACTCTTTGACGCGATCCACGACATCGACCAGATCATCCGCTTCTGCCAGTGCTGCGGCGTCTTCAACCAGGGCGGATTTGGCCGCCAGGTTGCGGTCGTATTCGGCCTTGAGGTGACTGTAAACGGCGTCACAAATGTCACGGAAGCGTTCCTGGGTATCCTTGTGGGCTGCCCGATCAACCGGCGAATAGCTACGAAAGACTTCCCGAGCGGTTTCCAGGGTTTTCTGCACCACTTTCCAGTCGGCGTTATCCCAGTCGAGATGGGCTTCGTAGTGACGTAATTCGTCGATCAGCTGATTACGTAATTCAACGTTGGTTTCCCGTTGCCGTGCAACGTCGGCAAACCAGGCCCGGCATGGTTCGAAAGCCTTGTCGCCAGCGGCCTGAAAACGATCCCATAATTCCTTGTCTGGTTGTGAGGAATTGAGTGTTTTCCACTCATCCTGCAGTACCTGGATTTTGTCGGCCAGTACATCGGGGCTGATATCGGCGTCGACCAGGGCTTCCATCGACTCGCACAGGGCTTCTTTTTTCGGCGTGGTGACAAAACCTTGCCAGTCACGCATTTCATTCAGCCGCGCCGCCAGAGACTTGATGCGGTTCTGGAAGGCATGGGCAGCCTTGCTGTCAATCTGGCGCAGGCTCTGGTGAACCTGACCATAGAGCTTGCTGGCGTCTTTCAGGTGACCGTCGTCGATGTGCTGTTCAAGCGTGTCGAGCTGGCGTTGCAGTGCATCAGTACGGGCTGTTTGCTGGTTTTCCAGATTGGCCAGCTGGGCTTCTGCCAGCTGACGCTTGCCAGACAGGGCCGCCAGCCATTCCGGTTGTTCCAGATGGGCTGGCCATTTCAGCTGGACTTGCCATTTTTTGCCGCCCTGGATCACCTGTTGCAAGCCGCGCATATCGGCAGGAAGATCTTTCTCCAGCCATTGTGCCAGCTCAGTCTGTTTGGCGTTGACTTGTTCCAGAGTGGCTTGCAAGGCGAGCGCTTGTTGCATGGTATTTTCGAACTGTCGCTGGGCGTCGGCGGCGGCTTTTTGCTCTGCCTGAGTTGCACGCCAGCGCTCATCAAGCGTCAGTAATTGCTGTTTCAGTTGTTCCGGATCGGCACTGGCCGGTGCTGCTGTCAGGGCATCGTCGAGCTCGGTAATCAGCTGTTGCTGTGCCGCCAGAGCTTCTGTACGGCGTTGTTGCTGTTCTGCCAGACGCTGTTCTTCAGCGTCGTGTTGTTCAAGAATCAGGGCGGCCTTGACCAGTTCTGCTGCCAGTGCTTGGCGCTGGCTTGTGGTCAGGCTGTCGTCCAGCTCCTGTTGCTGGCGCTGCAATACCTGCAGGCGGCCGTTAAAATCGGGGCCATAGCCAACCCGATTCAGATAAGCGGCCTGATCCAACAAATGAGTAATCTGTTGTTCTCGGGCTGCGATGGCTTCCTGATTCGCTTTGGCGGCAGCCAGTCGCTCCTTGCACAGTCGATAGACGGCCTTGTCTTTGGCCTGGGCAAATTCCAGCAATTGCTGTAACAGCGCCCGTTGGTCGATACCTTCGGCAGCGGCCAGACGCACTTTGGCGACCGGGTGCTCTCGGGCAATCGACAGACGTTCGTGCTGATCGGAAATCCGCGCAATGGCGTCGAGGCGCAGCTGCTGGTCTCGGGTCAATCCGGCGATACGCACCAGCGTGGCACTATGAGTGATGCTGCTGATGTTTGCCGAGGCGGGCAACAGCAGGGTCAGCCAGTGTTCGCGGGCAACATCGCGAACATCCTGATGGCTGTGGCCCAACAGGCTTTCCAACAGGGCTTCATCACGAATACGTATCACAGCGGCCTTGCGAAGTTCGGCTTCAGGCTCCGTGTCGATAAAATTGGGGAGTTGTTCGGCGGCCATCTCGGCCAGTGCCTGGCGTCGAACATCCGGATTGGCGTGTTGCCATTTTGGTTTCAGAAACTTCTTGAATAAAGACATCGAGCTGATCCGTCCAACCTGCACAAAGGAAAAAAGCGTGGCCATTGTACAGTGCACGGCATATTAGGGAAGTCCGTCACGGTTTGAATCGTACCGTCGGTTTGTCTCGGGCGTTATGACCGTACAGTAAGGGCGGCGTGCGTGGTGGGGGTTCAAGCTGTTACCATGCGCACCTATTTGACCGGATGCACAGAGTCCGGGTACAGCGTCGGCGATAGCAGGAGAATCATGTGAGCAGCATTGTCTGGTATGACTACGAAACCTTTGGAGCCAGCCCGGCGTGGGATCGTCCGGCACAGTTTGCTGCCATTCGTACCGACGAAGACCTGAATGAAATCGAGCCACCGATCGAGCTGTTTTGCAAACAAAGCGATGACTACCTGCCACACCCGCAGGCGGTGCTGATTACCGGCATAACACCGCAGGACTGTCAGCAACGGGGGTTGCCCGAGGTTGAGTTTATTCGCCAGATTAATGAGGTGTTCTCGGTGCCGGGCAGCTGCAGCGCCGGTTACAACAGCATCCGCTTTGATGACGAATTCACCCGTTATGCCTTGTATCGCAATTTTTTTGATCCTTACGCACGGGAGTGGCAGGGCGGCAATTCCCGCTGGGATTTGCTGGATGTGGTGCGTTGTGCCTATGCACTACGCCCGGACGGTATTGAGTGGCCACAACACGAAGACGGCCGGGTCAGTTTCAAGCTGGAGCACCTCACCGCTGCCAATGGTCTTAATCATGGCAAAGCCCATGATGCGGTGTCTGATGTGCGGGCAACCATTGCCCTGGCGCGCTTGATTCGTGATAAACAACCCAAATTATACCGTTATCTATTTGAGCTGCGCCGCAAGCCAGCCGTCGCCGATCTGATCGATGTGGCTCAGCGCAAGCCGCTGGTGCATATCTCCGGTATGTTTCCCGTTGAGCAGGGCTGCATGGCGATCGTTGTTCCCTTGTGCATGCACCCGAAAAACAAAAACAGCGTGATTGTGTTCGACCTGCACCAGGATCCGACGCCACTGTTTGAGCTGACAGCGGAAGAAATTCGCCAGCGGGTGTTTACCAAAACCGATGACTTGCCAGAGGGAGTGGAGCGCTTGCCGTTAAAAGAGCTGCACCTCAACAAGTCACCGGTGCTGGCACCAGCCAAAACCCTGACGCCGGATCAGGCCGCACGCTGGAACCTCAGTGGTGATACCTTGCGCAAGCATCTGGGCATGATCAAGCAGGGCGTGGATATCACCGCCAAGCTACAACAGGTGTTTGCCGAGCGTGAGTTTGCCGCGCACACTGATGTGGATACCCAGTTGTACGATGGCTTTTTCTCGCCCGCTGATCGTAATCTGATGAACGAACTGCATAACGCCTCGCCGTGGGATCTGCCTTCATTTCAGGGGCGCTTCAAGGATCGTCGCGGCGATGAGATGTTATTCCGCTACCGCGCCAGAAACTTCCCGGAAACGCTGGAAGGCGATGATCGTCTGCGTTGGGAAAGCGTGCGTCGCGAACGCCTGTTTCATAACAACCCCGCTTGTCGGGCATTAAATTTCCAGCAATTTGCCCATGAATTGCAGCTGGCGGCAGAGCAGGTGATGGATGACTCACGCAAGCTGCACTGGATGCAAGACCTGCAACTTTACGCCGAATCGATTTATCCGCTGGATGAGGACTAACGGCTACAACGTCAGCACCATCCGCTCTGGCCCTGTCATTTGCCATGCTTCATGAACCTGCTCCAGCGGCATCGATTGAGTAGCAATCAACAACCCTGCCGGCTCTACCCACTGCAGAACTTTGGCGATGCTGTTTATCAAGCCATCGTACGAGACACTGCCCAGTCCGCTGCCCATCAGTTCAAGATTGTGTGCCCGTAAAACAGCGGCATTCAACGTCAGCGAAGTACCGGCCAGTGAGCCAATATTCACAAAGCGCAGCGGCTTTTGTCCATGACCGACGGCGATCAGCGACACCGCATTCAGAATACATTCAGCCGGAACCCCCCATAAATAATCGAGCACAATATCCACTCGATACGCTGCGATCACATCCCGCAGGGCCGTGGTCAGTTCTTGAGGCGGTTGCTGCAGGCAAATAAAGGCGTCAGCACCCAATGCCCGTAATTCAGGCTCCTGCAGTGGATTGCGGGCGGTGGCAATCACTTTTGCAGCGCCCATATGTTTGGCAAGTTGAATCGCCAGTCGACCGGAGGCACCGGCTGCGCCATTAATCAGCACCACCTCACCCGGTTGAAAATGGGCACGACACTCCAGAGCGGCAACGGACGACATGCCCGGATTGGCAATTGCTGCAGCGGTGACATCATCCACTGCATCTGGCACTGGCACGCACCAGGTTTTTTTGACGGCGACCTGCTCCGCCATGGAACCGATAGGCCCACCAGGAAAAGCAAAAAATACCCGCTGACCATCGGCCAGCTTACCGACACCATCAACGCCTGGCACTATGGGCAAGCGGGATCCGCTGCTGTAATGCTTGCCGGCAGCTTTCAGCCTTGTCAATTGGCTGATTGCGGCGGCATGGACAAACACCAACTGCTCATTCTCTGCCACTACTGGCGCATCAATTACACCGTATACCGGCATTTGATTGAAGTTATTGACGATGGCTGCTTTCACAAAGTACTCCAGGATGATTGCTGACATAAATAGCATCACCCGGACTTTAGCCATAAACTGAATGTCGGACTCCAGACAATATGACACTTTATGCAGAAAACCCGCCAAGACTGGGAGCGTGTTCCCCTGCTCACGCCCTCCAGTCGCCAGCCCATGCGCCCGATCAGCGTGCTGCATCGTCAGCTGGCGGCAAAGACCGTTGTACCCGCCCACAGCCATGGTTGGGGACAGCTGGTTTACTCCGGCCAGGGTGTATTGGATGTGATTACACCGTCGGGCCGCTATTTGCTGCCACCAGACCGGGCCGTCTGGGTACCTCCGGATGAACCACATGAAATCTCGACCCTGAATGGCGCTGAAATCGCCAGTATTTACATCACCGCAGCAGCCGGTGTGTCGTTGCCCACCGCATGTCAGGTGCTTGAGATCTCGCTGCTGCTCCGAGCCTTGATTCTGGAGGCATTACAACAGCCCATCCAATACGAATGGCACAGCCCCTGTGGGCGTTTATTCCGTACACTGCGCGACCAAATTGCCATCGCCAAGCCTGCGCCGCTGTTCCTGCCTTTACCTGACGATCCACGGCTTCTCAAAATCTGTTACCAGCTGCAGCAACAGCCAGAAGACAGCCGCACGCTGGCCGAGTGGGGCGCTCAAGTCGGCGCATCGGAGCGAACATTGCAACGGCTGTTTCAGAAACAAACCCGGCTGACGTTCCAACAATGGCGTCAACAGCTGAGGTTACAGATTGCACTGCAACGCCTGATAGACAGTCGTGATTCCATAACGGCCATTGCCCTTGGCCTGGGTTATGATTCGGCTTCTACTTTTATTGCCATGTTTCACCAACAGTTAGGCAAGACTCCTGGCGAATACCGTAAATGGAAATAGAAGTCCCCTTATGCACCTACTGCAAGAAAAACGAATTGGCTGCCCCTATTGTGGCGAACTGATCGGAATATTGATTGATCTTTCAGCACCAGAGCAGGAATACGTAGAAGATTGCAGCGTCTGCTGCCAGTCCATGCGGCTGGTGGTGACGGTTCCAGCCGATGGTGAAGCCGACGTTCAGGTGCTGACGGCGGATGACAGCTTTTGAAATAGTCTCTCTCGCAAAAGCCGTGCAGTATTAAATCAGATGATTCCTTTACGATTCCGGCTGCCAGCGACGGAACAGGACGCTGGCATTTACGCCGCCAAAACCAAACCCATTCGACAAGGCATAAGTCATCGGCATTTTCCGGGCTTGCAGACCAACCAGATCAAGTCCGTCTGCTGTCGGATCGGGATGAATTAGGTTGAGTGTAGGCGGCACGATTTGATCGCGAAGCGCCAGCACCGTAAAGATGGCTTCAATGCCCCCGGCGGCTCCTAACAGATGACCCGTGGCGGATTTGGTGGAGGTGATGGCAACGCCGGAGCCGTTGCCGAATACCGCACGAAGTGCAGCCAGTTCGCCCTTGTCGCCGACTTGAGTTGAGGTCGCGTGGGCATTGATGTGATGCACATCGGCGGGGTTTACGTCAGCCTGTCGCAGCGCCTGTTCCATCGCCCGTCGCGCACCGCTACCGTCTTCAGGGCCTGCCGTCAGGTGATAGGCGTCGGCGCTGGTGCCATAGCCTGACAACTCTGCCAGTGGTTGCGCGCCACGGGCGAGGGCGTGCTCAAGTGATTCAATCACCAGCAGTCCTGCACCTTCGGCCATAACAAAACCGTTGCGGTCGCGCTCGAAAGGGCGTGAAGCCTCTTGAGGGGAGTCGGCAAAACCCGTGGCCAGCGCTCGTGCAGCAGCAAAACAGCCGAGGGTTACCCGATCAATCGCGGCTTCTGTACCCCCGCAGATGGCGATATCGGCCTCGCCACTTCGTATCAGTCTGGCAGCATCGCCGATGGCTTGCCCACCCGCCGCACAAGCGGTTACCGGGGCACCGAGTGGGCCTTTGAATCCATGCTGAATAGAGACATATCCAGCTGCCATATTGGCGAGAAAGGAGGGTGCCGTAAAGGGGGATAATTTGCGCGGTCCCCGGTTATCGGTGGTGCGAATGGCATCCGCAATTGCTCCAAACCCCCCAACCCCTGACGCGATGATGGTCGCCGTCCGTTGCTGGTCTGTTTCGGCGGTTGGATGCCAGTCTGCCTGTTCCAGCGCTTCGTGGGCCGCCATGAGTGCAAACTCGATGAAGCGATCCATCCGCTTGCGATCCCTGCTCGAAAGCAGTCGATCCGGGTCGTAGCCTGCGACGCTGTCTTGCTCGTAGGTCGGTACTTGTGCACCGACGGTAATACCGGTGCCGTCGGTAATCTCGCTGGGGAGGTTGCGGATACCAGACTGTCCCGACAAGAGTCGCTGCCAGACTGTTTCAACACCGCAGCCCAGCGGGCTGACAAGACCGGTTCCTGTTACGACGATTCGTTTTTGGCGATTGATATTCATCATTACATTTCTCTTTGTCACGGTCGGCATCCGCTGACGGGGGATGATATGCCGCAATATTTATAGGGCACATTTTCAGATACGCCCTATAAATAGATTGATGAGCGCAGATGACCAGTAAATGACAAGAAAGTTTTACTGGCCGTTTACCTTTCATATTGGCTGTATTTTTGCCGTTTTGGCGGGGCGAATCTTGAACCAGATGGCGTACAGCGCTGGCAAGAACACCAACGTCATCATTGTGCCGCCAAGGGTGCCGCCAATTAGGGTGTAAGCCAGCGTTCCCCAGAACACGGAGTGCGTGAGTGGGATAAAAGCCAGAATCGCCGCCAGCGCGGTGAGCAGCACCGGGCGAGAACGCTGAACGGTCGCTTCGATCACGGCGTGGAACTGACTCAATCCCTTGCGTTCATTGTGCTGAATTTGTCCAATCAGGATCAGGGTATTACGCATCAGAATGCCCGACAGCGCGATCAAGCCGACCAGGGCGTTAATGCCGAACGGCTGTTGGAACAGCAGCAGTGTCGGTACGACGCCAATCAAGCCCAGTGGTGCGGTGAGGAACACCATGGTCATCGCGGAGATGGAGCGTACTTGCAGGATGATAAACAGCAGCATCATGGCAATCATGATCGGAAACAGCGGCAACATGGCCTGACTGGCCTTGCCTGATTCCTCAATCGCACCCGCTTGCTCAATCCGATACCCGGCCGGGAGCTGATCGATGATGGTTTGTAACTCTTTGGTGATTACCTTGGAGACGTCGGGCGGCTGCAGGCCGTCAGCAATATCACCACGTACCGTGATGGTTGGTGTGCGATCACGGCGGCGTAAAACGGCATCTTCCATACGCACGCTGACTTCGCCAACCTGGGACAGTGGGATGCGCTGACCGGCGGAGCCTATCAGTGTGACGTTGGTTATTTTCTCTGCATCGTTACGTATGTCGCTTGCGGCACGGCCAATGACCTCGACGGAACGAATGCCTTCGCGGACGCTGGTGATGGCTACTCCGGAGAGCAAAAATTGCAGTTGTTGGGCGATGGCTTGGGAGGTGAGACCCATTGCCTGGATACGATCCTGGTCGAGTGAAAAATGCAGCGTAGGAAGCCGTGATCCCCAGTCGCTATTGACGGTTCTCATCATCGGATTCGCTTGCATCACAGCGTCTACCTGAGATGCAATTTCACCTAGTCTGGACGGATCCGGTCCCATCACCCGATAAGCCACGGGGTATGGCGAATACGGTCCAAATACCAGCTGGGTAACCCGCACCTGTGCTGCGGGTGCCAATCCGGCAGCAACCGCCTCGCGCATACGCAACTTGAGTGCATCGCGTTTTTCCTGACTGTCGGTCAGCACGACAATTTTAGCGAACGAAGGGTCGGGCAGCTCCGGTGCCATTGCCAGATAAAAGCGCGGGGCACCTTGGCCGATGTACGAAGTGACAATTTTGGCTTCGTCCTGCTGTTGCAGCCAGGCTTCTATGTTGGCAGTGATGGCGCTGGTCTGTTTTATCGACGTGCCGTAAGGCAGCTGTACTTCGATCAGAACCTCTGGCCGGTCGGACGTTGGGAAGAACTGTTTATTGACGCTGCCCAGACCAAGCACGGCGGCTATAAACGAGGCAATGACGACACCAACCACCAGCCATTTATAAGCAATAACCTGCTCCAGTGCGCGGCGAAAACGGTTATAACGGGGGGTGTCATACAGGGCTGTGTGGCTGCCTGTGACAGATCGGTGCTCCGCTAGCAGATTGACACCGAGATAGGGGGTGAACACCACCGCCACCACCCAGGAAGCGATCAGGGCGATACCGACAACCCAAAACATATTGCTGGTGTACTCACCGGCGGTCGATTGGGCAAAGCCGTTAGGCATAAAGCCGATTGCTGTCACCAGGGTGCCAGAGAGCATCGGGGCTGCTGTGCTGCTCCAGGCGTAGGCCGACGCCGCTATACGGCTGAAGCCTTCCTCCATTTTGACCACCATGATTTCGATCGCAATAATGGCATCGTCGACCAGCAGACCCAGCGCCAGAATCAGTGACCCCAGGGTAATACGGTCGAAGTTCTTACCGGTGGCCGCCATGACCAGAAACACCACCGCCAGGGTCAGTGGAACAGCCGCCGCGACGACAATGCCTGCCCGCCAACCCATGCTGATGAAGCAAACCACCATCACCACCAGCAGTGCGACAAAGAACTTGACCATAAACTCGTTTACGGCTGAGCGGATGTTTACCGATTGATCCGTTACCTTGCTCAGTGTCATACCCAGCGGCATATCGGCGTTGATTCTGTCCGTCTCGGTGTCGAGCGCCTTGCCCAGATCCAGGCCATTCCAGCCTTCGCGCATCACGATGCCGAGGAGCAGCACGGGTTCGCCGTCGTTACGGACAATAAACGTTGCCGGATCTTCATAACCACGCTCGACCGTGGCCACGTCGGACAGCTTCAGGGTTCGCCCATGCGCGGCAATTGGTGTGTCACGGATTTTCTGCAGCTCATCAAAAGCGCCTTCCAGACGCAGCAAAATCTGCGGGCCGGTGGATTCGATCGCGCCTGCAGGGGTCAGCATGTTCTGGCTGTTCAGTGTTGAAAAAATGTCCTGCGGTGAGACCCCCAAGGTGGCCAGCCGCTCATGAGAAAAGGAGACAAAGATACGTTCCTGTTGCTCGCCAAGAATATTGACCTTTTTCACGCCAGGGACGTGTAACACTGTCTCTTATACACATCTCCGAGCCCACGAGACAGGCAGAAATCTCGT
>OJIO01000413.1_pt1 | contig 28731 bp, 30 predicted proteins | sample 1595621 | NCBI WGS metagenome assembly OJIO01 (sample SAMN05416776, study PRJEB24817) | seawater metagenome | isolation source: Sea water | place: Canada:Atlantic | collected 2013-07 | reverse complement strand
GCCCGATGATGGACAGCCCGGCGTGGCTGGTGAGGGTGCGGCGACTGGCGCGGAACTTTATGTTGGGCATGGCACTGTCTGGGTGAATGGCGATAATGGCTATATTGCCATGCAGGTCAGTGGGTTAGAAGTGCTTCCGGGGGCCGGTCTCACGGATTCAGGAGAGAATGTAATGCGTCGATTATTATTAACGGTATTGGTGCTGAATTTTTTACTCATCGCGCCGCTTTGGTGGCGTTATGGTGAAATAAGCAGCTATTGGTTAGCTTGGGAAGCGCTCATTATTGCGCCATTAATATTACTTCTGCCACGCGGTCTTTTGCGCCGTTGTATCGGGGCAGTGGTGATTGGCTGGGTGGTGCTGGCCACGTTAGCAAACGTGGGGACGGCGGCCACTTATATGGCCTTCGCCCGGCCATTAAACCTCTATCTTGATATCCCCTTACTGCGCTCTATTTATCATCTGCTTGAAGGCAATGTAGGCCAACTGATGGCGGTTTGCGCAATAATAGCGGCGGTTATCATACTATTAGCCACGATAGCGGGCATGTTACGCCTACTGCTACCGAGGGTCTCCTGCTCGGTGAAACGCCTTTCTGGAGTTGTCGCCTTAACGATGCTGTTGTTTGCTACCACATTGGCGGCATTTGAGCTTAATGGCGTGCGGGTAGTGGATAATGCCCGCTTGCCTATTGTGAACACCACTCGCTTTCAATGGCAGCAAATTACCGGTACCCATGCCGCGCGCCTAGCCTTTAGCGAACAGTTGGCAACATCGCCCATTGAGGCGCAGCCCTTGCCTGGGCTTGAGGGGCGCAATGTGCTGCTCACCTTTGTTGAATCCTACGGTATCTCAGCACTGGACATCCCGCGCTATGCGGATGTACTGCTTCCCACCCTTGCCGACATACAGCAGCGCTTCGAGGAGCGTGATCTCCATGTGGTCTCAGGCATGTTAAAAGCGCCGATTCGTGGCGGGCAATCCTGGCTTGCCCATGCGACGGCGCTAAGCGGCCGCTGGATCGATAATCAGCTATGGTACCGGCTGATGTTGAACAGCGAACACTCAACGTTAATTGATGATTTTAGTGCCACGGGGCAGCGCACGCTGAGTGTCATGCCCGCGATCACGATGGCGTGGCCGGAAGGTGAGGCTTACGGGTTTGATCAAATCGCGGCGGCCAAGGATATCGATTACGCCGGGCCATCACTTAACTGGGTAACCATGCCGGATCAATTTACCTTTGATTACACTCAGCGCCATTTACTAGGTGATACGCCAGTGTTTGCACAGCTGGCACTGATTTCCAGCCACGCACCCTGGACGCCGATTTTGCCGGTGATAGAAGATTGGTCGTTAATTGAAGATGGCCGCATCTTTGCCCCTTGGGCAAATGCGGGCGACCCGCCTGAGGTGTTATGGCAAGACATCGAACGTGTTCGCGATCACTATGCCTGGTCGGTGGACTACGCTGTTAAGGTAACCGGCCGCTGGGCTGAGCGGGTCGTCGATGACAACACGCTAATGATAATACTTGGTGACCACCAGGCAGCACCGTTGATTACCGGTGACGATGCCAGCTTGGCGGTGCCCGTGCATATCATTAGCGGCGACCCAGCGTTATTGGCACCGTTTATGGCCCGTGGATTTGTGTCTGGCACCGTGCCCCTGTTTGACCAGGCTTCAAGTGCGCCAAGAATGAGCCAACTGCGCCACTGGCTGCAGGCTGATTTTGGCGAGCAAGGACGACCATAAGGATGGAACCATGATTCAGCCCGTCATTTTAAGTGGTGGCAGCGGCACTCGGCTTTGGCCGCTCTCCCGCGAGCAGATGCCCAAACAGTTTTTACGTTTAACCTCATCTCAAAGCTTGCTGCAGCAAACGCTCAGCCGCTTAACCGGCTTATCTAGCGCGGCGCCAATGTTAATGGGTCACCATAGCCACCGCTTTTTAATGGCTGAACAGCTGCGTGAAATGAATCAAACCGCCACTTTGGTGCTAGAGCCTGAAGGTCGGAACACTGCACCTGCGATTGCCTGTGCGGCATTGCTGGCAAGCCAAGGAGGGGAAGATCCGCTGCTGCTGGTGCTGCCAGCAGACCATGTGATTGGTGATGTTGGCGCATTTCAGCACAGCGTGTCGCTCGCCGAACCTTTAGCTGAAGCAGGCTATTTAGTCACGTTTGGGGTGGTGCCCACCCAGCCTGAAACCGGCTATGGCTATATTGCCTGTGGTGCTCCGCTGCAAGGCGGCCACCACCTGACAGCGTTTATTGAAAAACCCGATGCCAAGCGCGCCGCTGTATTAGTGGAAAGCGGCGATTTCTTATGGAATAGCGGCATGTTTCTGCTGCGCGCTTCAAGCTATTTAGAACAGCTACAGCGACTTCAGCCTGCAATGCTTGCAGCCTGCGAGGAGGCCGTGAGCAGTGCGCATCGCGACTTGGATTTTCTGCGCCTGGGTGAAGAGGCATTTAGCCGCTGCCCAGCCGACTCTATTGATTACGCCGTGATGGAGCACTGCGAGCATGCTGCGGTGGTGCCGCTAGCCGCCCAGTGGAGCGATATCGGCAGCTTTGATGCGCTATGGGCAACCTTAGAGACGGATGCAGCGGGCAACGGTACCAAAGGCGATACCTGGCTGACCGATACGCAGGATTCGTTAGTGATCGCCGAACACCGTTTGGTGGCCACGCTCGGGGTAAAAGATATGATCGTGGTGGAGACATCGGACAGCGTGCTGGTGGCCCATCGCGATCAGGCGCAGCAGGTTAAGCAACTGGTGGCCGCGCTTACAATCGCGGAGCGTAGTGAACCACGCTCAGCGCCACTTATGCACCGCCCCTGGGGTAGCTTCCAAGCGATGGATCACGGCGAGCGTTATCAGGTAAAGCACATTACCGTTAAGCCCGGTGGGCGATTATCGCTGCAGCGTCATCACCACCGCGCTGAACACTGGATAGTGGTGAGTGGCACCGCCCAGGTCACTGTGGGGGAACGCAGCTTTTTAGTCAGCGAAAACCAGTCCACCTATATTCCGATTGGCGTTCTCCATCGATTGGAAAACAGCGGTAAAATTCCGCTTGAACTGATTGAAGTGCAGTCAGGTAGCTATTTAGGCGAAGACGATATCGAGCGATTAGATGATGTTTACGCCCGTCATAGCAGTGAATAAAGGGTGGCTTACCAGAGCCAGCTAGCGGGGCGAGCCGGGGGCTGGCCTTTGCGCACATTAATCCAGCCCAGTACGCTGCGCACGCCTAGCCACACGGCAAGCAGTGGCCAGATGAGTAGGCCAACCATGACAATGCTCAGCAAAAAGGCAACGCTGGCATACAGGGTGCCGATCCAGAAGGTACGGATCATATAACGGTAGTGCTGCTGCAGCCACGGTGCGGCTTCGCGGCGATACACATAGGCAACAATAACGCCAATCAGTAGCGTGATATTGGCCGTCACAAGCCCCGCCAAGTAAAGTGCGTAGACAATCTGCGGTGGGCGGATTTCATCGCGCGATAGTTCGTTTTGCGTCATTAGTAAGCTCTGGTTAATAAAGCCGATAATCGTTGAAGTCGGGCAGTTTTTGCTGCTCTTGCACGACTTTACGGTAACGCTTGTACTCCCACTGATACTGCTTGGGGTCTAAGGCGATGGCTGTTTCCACGCAGGCATTAACGCCAGTGGCCGAGACGACATCATCGTTGCTATAGACGCGCTCATCGGCGTCCAAAAAGTGGATTTGAAAGCCCTTGCCAGGTATACGAAGTGCGACTCCTGTCACCACCCGGGCCTGAGTGCGAGCAACCAGCTTCGGCAGTAGGGTGGCTGTGTAGGCGTCGCGGCCAAAGAAAGGGGCGAAAGCGCCACTGCCCCAATCGGGCTCCTGGTCGGGCAAAATACCAATTGCTTCACTGCGCTTCAGCGCTTTGAGCAGTGCCGCGACCCCGCGTGGGTTAGTGGGCACTAAGCTCGCCCCCATACGCTCACGGCCATGACGAATTACTGGGTCTAACGCCTTGATTTTGGGCGGCTCGTACATGGCGGTAAACGGAAAATGGCTCGATAGCCAGAAGTTGAGCACCTCCCAGTTACCGAAGTGAGGGGCGAGCACAATCACGCCACGCCCTTCAGCGCGAGCGTTATCAAGTTTTTCGCGACCATGAACCGCTAAAATACTGGCTTCCACTTGATTAGGTTCTGCCATCCAAGCGTAACCAAGCTCTAGCATCGTGGCAGTAGAGTGGCGGAGGCTATCGTGAGCCAATAGTTTACGCTCTTGTACGCTTAGCGTGGGATACACAGCGTTAAGATTAATATCGGTTACTTTTCGCTCGCGCTTGCTAAAGCGGTACACCAGTGGTCCCAGCGATGACGAGATACGCCAAAGTCTCGAGAGCGGCCAGCGTGATAGCACACGCCATAGCCAACTGATCGCATTGGCTTGGGAAAAGAACCCTCTGGTTTCATCTGTGTGTTGCTTCATACTTAAAACAGCCAGGTGTCTACGTTATCGGGCGCGCGCTTCTCTTGCAGCCCTTTAAACCCTTTAACACAGCGAACGATGAACCACACCGCTAGCGCTAGCAGTAGCGGGTAACCGATCAGTATCAGTGTTAGTGTCGAAAAAACGATCCCGTACACCAAGCCCATCCAAAACGTGCGAATTTGATAGCGGTAGTGTTCATCCAGCCAAGCTGGGCCTTTGCCTTTATAGACATACGCCATAACGACACCAATAAACGATGTAAAACCTACCAAAAAGCTTGCCAGATACAGCGCATAAATAATCATGGCCATCGTTGTGTCGGGTTTCTGGTTAAGCTCTTCGCTGACTACTTGGCCTTGAATTGGCGCATCATTGGTGTTATCTCGCATAACGTTTCCTTTCAGTAATGCTTTCATTGCTGGACTGCATTTCTGGAATTAGTTGCCGGACTAACATCGCCGAACTAGATCTGTCAGCTTGAGTGGCGCTTTCAATCTCAGCAAGGCAGACGCTATTAACGCGCCGCAGGCCGGCAGATTTCTAACAGGTTGCCATCCGGGTCGCGCAGGTAAAGCGACTCAATCGGTCCATTAGCCCCTTGACGGGCAACCGGTCCTAGCTCGACGTCTACACCCAGCGCGTCTAAATGCTGCTTGAACTCGTCTAGCGGTAGCAGGCAGCGCAGGCATAAATCCAGGCTGCCAGGGGTAGGCGTAGCTGAGATGGGGGCAATATCGGTATCCGTTTGATGTAAGCGCAACGCTGTATCACCGAGCATTAAATCGACCCGCTGGGCATCGCGATAACGTACATCTAAGCCTAAAACACGCGAGTAAAAATCCACTGCGCGACCCATGTCGGTCACGGTAACAACAAGATGATCCAAACCTGATAGCATGCCACTTTCCTTAATACATAACGTTAAGTCAGAGAATACGATGATGCGCCGCTGTCCGCTATGTGCGGAATCCACCACTGCGCTTTACCACCAGGATCGCCGTCGTGACTACTACCAGTGTGCCACGTGCAAGCTGGTATTTGTGCCCCCGGAACAGCACTTGAGTGCCGTCGCTGAAAAGGCCGAATACGATAAGCATCAGAACTCGCCGCATGATACGGGATACCGACGCTTTCTAGGGCGTTTATTTACCCCCTTGCTGGCGAAGTTAACACCTGGCAAGCGTGGGCTGGATTTTGGTTCTGGGCCAGGGCCGACGCTGTCGATTATGTTCGCAGAGCAGGGCTATCCGGTGGCCATTTACGACCCTTTTTATGCCCGCGACCCTTCAGTACTTTCCCAGGCCTACGATTTTATCACTGCCACGGAAGTGATTGAGCACTTGTCACAGCCCGGCCAGGTGCTGGCTCAATTATCGGCGCAGCTTGTGCCTGGTGGCTATCTTGGCCTGATGACCAAACGAGTGTCATCCCATGACACCTTTACCCGCTGGCACTATATTAGTGACCCAACGCATATCAGCTTTTTTAGTGAAGAGACCTTTCGCTGGTGGGCACAAAAGAATACCTTTGCAGTTGAATTTCCTGGATCAGACACGGTTATTCTACACAAAACGCTAACGTGAATAACGGCTACGTTAGAAAAGCATTGACTTTGCCCACTTGAGGGCAATAATTGCGCGCCAATATCTTAGCCTGATCCGGTGTGCCAGGTGAGATAACGGGCCCTGTGAAGACGCTTAATCGTGTGTTTCACTGCTGTTTTTCGCTCCTGTTTTCACCACTTTTAGTCAAGTTGAGGTTTTCATGTCGCGGCAACTGCTAGCCATGGCGCTGGCGCCCCTTTTAGGGCTATTCATTCTCGGGATCGGCAACGGTTTTCTTGCCACCTTAATTACCGTGCGCTTAGATGCCGCCGGTGAGTCAGCGACGGTCATCGGTATCGTCTCGTCGGCTTACTTTATCGGCCTGGCGTTGGGCGCGTTGGTGAATGATCGCCTGCTGCTGCGCATTGGCCACATCCGTGCTTACGGCAGTTTTGCCTCGTTAGTTGCCGTGACGGTGCTGCTGCAAGGTTTGTTCTTTGATCCCTGGGCCTGGTTTGTACTGCGCTTGATCGGTGGCTGGGCCACGGTGGGCGTTTATCTGGTGATTGAGAGCTGGCTGCTGACGGCAGGCGATCAAAAAGTACGTGGCCGCCTGCTGGCGCTATATATGATTTCGCTTTACGGCGCCGGAGTGCTGGGGCAATTGCTGCTTGGCGTGACTAATGCCATGAGCGTAACTGCTCCCTTTATGGTGATTGGTCTGCTAGCGTCGCTCTCTGTGCTGCCGATGGCAATGATTCCTCGCGTATCGCCGATTATCGAACATGCTGAACCGCTTCCCCCTCATCGCTTGATTACGCTCACCCCCACGGGCGTAATGGGCAGCTTGGGTTCGGGCATGGTGGTGGCGGCTGCTTATACGCTTCTGCCGCTCTATTTACAGCGCAATGGCATGAGCGTGAGCCAGGTAGGGCAGATGATGGCCGTGGTGATTATGGGTGCCATGCTGCTGCAGTATCCGATTGGCCGCTGGTCGGACCGCCACGATCGTCAGATGGTGCTGATGGGTATCAGTGGTTTCTGTGTAATGATCTCGGCGGCGATGCTCTGGCTACCCCTTTCTACGCCGCTACTGGCAGTGCTGCTGTTCTTACTGGGTGGCGGTGTGTTTGCGCTTTACCCCGTCGCTGTTAGCCACGCTGCCGACCGCGCTCCGGCGGGAGCGCTGGTGCGGATGAGCCAAGGCTTGTTGTTGATTAACTCGATTGGCGCCACCATCAGCCCGCTAATGATCTCGCCAGTGATGACCGCCATGGGCGATGCCGGGTTATTCTGGGCTTTCGGCTCGTTAAGTCTCTTCTTCTTACTGTTTTTCTCCTGGCGACGCAGCGTGCGCCCAGCGCCGATCCCCGTGGCCCCGTTTACACCTACCACACCTATGTCTGCGGCAGGTGCTGAGTTAGTCGTCACCGAAGAGCTGCTACAAGGTGCGCTGGAACATGAGCACCTGGAAGACCTATCCGATGCGGTATGGGATGTCGATACAGCTGAGCCAGTGGTTGGGCCTCCCGCTGAGGATGAGGCCCATATTACTTACTATGATGATGTTGAGCAGGTGGAGGTACGTAAATAAAAAGCGGATATTATCTGCCAAGGTGAGACCTTGGGCTAATGGCGTGTTAAAAGTAGTGAAACTACTATCTCGTGTAGTGTTTTTGCTAATAGCCGATTATCACCGTCTTAGCCTGAGGTTTTGCCATGAATTATTATGCCGCGCCGGTACGCGATCTACGCTTTGTACTTGAAGAGATGCTGGCGCATCGTTCGCTTGCGCTGCCGGGTTTTGAAGAAGCCTCCCCTGATCTTGTAGAAGCAGTGCTGGAAGAGGCGGCAAAGCTAGCCGGCGACGTATGGGGGCCGCTCAATAGCGTTGGCGACCAACTGGGTGCTAAACGTCACGTGGATGGCAGTGTCACCACACCAGAAGGGTTCCCAGGGGCTTACCAAGCCTATGTCGAAGGCGGTTGGAACGGAATTGGCGTTTCTGAAGCCTTGGGCGGTCAAAGCTTGCCTGAAGTAGTGGCAAGTGCTGTTCAGGAAATGCTCCATGGAGCCAACATGGCGCTGGGCCTTTGCCCCATGCTCACGGCGGGCGCTATCGAAGCGTTAGCTCATCATGGCAGCGATGCGCTAAAAACTACCTATCTTCCCAAGTTAGTAGAGGGTACCTGGACGGGCACCATGAACCTGACCGAGTCTCAGGCAGGGTCTGATCTTTCCAAAGTACGCACCAAAGCTGTTCCTGAAGGCGACCACTACCGCATCAGCGGCCAAAAAATTTATATTACTTGGGGTGAGCACGACGCCGCTGAAAATATTATCCACCTGGTACTGGCGCGTAAGCCTGATGCACCGGAAGGTAATAAAGGCATTTCCCTTTTCTTGGTACCCAAATTCCTGGTTAATGAAGATGGCTCCCTGGGCGAGCTTAACGACGTTACCTGCGCCTCAATCGAGCATAAGCTGGGTATTCACGGTTCGCCTACCTGCACCCTTAGCTTCGGCGAAAAGGGCGGCGCTATCGGCTATTTGGTGGGCGAAGAGGGACGCGGGCTTAATCACATGTTCACCATGATGAACGAAGCGCGTCACAAAGTAGGTATCCAAGGTATTGGCGTGGCGGAGCGTGCCTGCCAGCACGCCTTCGCCTATGCCCAGGAGCGTACTCAAGGCCGCTCGCCCAAGTCTCGCGGCGGCAATGAGTGTGCCATTAGCGACCACTTAGACGTACGCCGGATGCTGCTCTCTATGCGCGCCCGTACCGATGCTCTGCGCGCATTGGCACTTTACTGCGCGGGCCAACTTGACCTTGCCCGCCATAGCGAAAGCGATGCCGAGCGCCAAACGGCTCAGGCGTGTGCCGACGTACTAATCCCTATCGTCAAAAGCTTTTCAACCGACCAAGCCGTGGATATCGCTTCAATGGGCGTGCAGGTGCACGGCGGCATGGGCTATGTGGAAGAAACCGGTGCTGCTCAGCTTCTGCGCGATGCGCGAATTGCGCCTATTTACGAAGGCACTAACGGTATTCAGGCGCTGGATTTAGCCGGACGTAAGCTGCAACGCGACAGCGGTGCCGCTCTTTCAGCGCTGATTAAGGATGTACATCAAACCGCAGAAGCACTTCGCGCTGAACCTTCGCTTGCGGTATTGGGTAAAGCGCTTGCTAGCGGTGCTGATGACCTGCGTGCCGCTATGGTGAGCGTGCTTGAACAGGGTGGCGACCCAGAGAATGGCCCTGATGCCGTACAAGCCTATGCCACTCCCTTCCTGAACCTTGCTGGCCACGTGCTGTGTGCTTGGCAAATGGGCCAAGCAGCGCTGACAGCCACAAAAGCGATTGGCGATGGCAGTGACGAGCCGTTCTACACCGCCAAGCTGTGCAGCGCACACTTCGCCATTACCCAGTGGCTGCCGGTAGGCCTCGCCCAGCGCGCCATCATCGAGTCTGGCATGCAGTGCCTGAGCGACTTCGACCCAGCTTCATAGCCTGACTGAGCAGGCACTGCTCCTCTCCACCCTCGATCCGCCGACCCTAAAAGGTCGGCGGCTTACGTTAATACACAATGAAACGGCCGTTTAAAAATGTGCCGATAGGGTAGGAGTGCCGAAAGGGCAGGCATTCAGTGGGGAAGACACGTTAACAATGACTAACACCTAAGGAGCATTTCATGCAGTTAAAGCATCGCCAGCACGGGGAAGAGCAGCCCTATTGGCCGGCAGGGCCCTTTAAAGTCCGCCTTCCGTTTATTCATTACCGCTGGGAAATGGCGGAGATGATTCAGGGGCTGATTATGTTCGTAGTCAGCCTGGCTATGATTCCTCTTTTAGAGCAGTACCTGGGCCTTCCCTACGACGTTGCACTGGCCTTTGTAGTGGTGTGCGGCGTTGGCTTTATGCTGCCCGCCCTGCTGGGTGTGCCTATGGTGCCTGGGTGGATTACCCCAGCGGTGCCGGTAGTGCTGGTCTATTTGGGCGATTTTGAACCTGGTCCCGAGGCGATCCAGGCGCTATTCGCACTGCAATTTCTGGTCTTCTTGATCTTCTTCATCCTTGGGGTAACAGGGTTAGGGCGAAAGCTGGTGCACTTGGTGCCTAACTCCCTTCAAGCCGGGATTATTATCGGTGCGGGTATTGCCGCTATTACTGGAGAAATACAGCAGGGCGGACGTTTGGCTGAAACCCCCGTTTCGCTCATTGCCGGTATGTTAATCGCTATCTTTATGCTGTTTTCTGTAGCCTTTAAGCGCTGGGTTGAAGACCATGCGATTATGCGGAAAATCGCTAACTACGGCATGGTGCCCGGGATGATCGCCGCTATCTTAATTGCCTGGGCGATTGGTGAGTATCCGCGCCCGACGATCGAATGGGGAATTACCCAGCCGAACTTCACCGAAATGTGGGGCTATCTGCCTTTTGTCGTGGGCTTCCCCAGCATTGATGTGTTTATGTTAGCCGTACCTACTGCGGTCATCGCTTACGTCATCGCGTTTGGTGACATTGTGGTGGGGCGCACGCTGATGTCCCGCGTCGACCATATTCGTACCGATGAAAAAATCGATTACAGCACCGACCGTATTCACCATGTCACGGCCATTCGTAATGGCATGCACGCCTTCTTCGCGCCTTACCCAGGGTTAGCGGGCCCTATCTGGACCGCAGTAACCGCTACCATGGCCGAGCGTTATAAAAATGGTCGCAATGCCATGGAGTCTATTTATAGCGGCGGTGGCACCTTCTGGATTACGGGCTTTATTGCGCTATTTACGCTGCCGCTGGTCAGTATGTTTCAGCCGGTACTGCCTATCGCCCTTTCGCTGACCCTGCTGCTCACAGGCTATATTTGCTTGATGGTGGGGATTGAACAGACCAAAACTACCGCAGAGCGCGGCGTAGCGGGCACCATGGCGGTTGTGCTGGCGGTTTACGGTGCTGGTTGGGGGTTAGCCGCAGGCGTAGTGCTCTACATGCTCGTGCAAAAGAAAAACCTGTTTGGGCGTGAGCCTGGGCCTGAGAAAGAAACGGACGAGCAAGATCAACGCTAAATTATAAAAAACGTAGTACGTATTTAACTATTCATACAGAAGGTGATTTATGAACGCATCCATTTTCGATCAAGGCTTATCACCCACGGCTGCCAACCATGTGGCACTTTCCCCGCTGACGTTTATTGAACGTTCAGCCTCTGTTTATCCCGATTTTCCGGCGGTGGTTCACGGCAACACCCGCCGTACTTGGTCAGAAACCTGGACCCGCTGCCGCCAGCTGGCTTCCGCCCTTGAAAAACGTGGCATTCAGCCCGGCCAAACGGTCGCGGCCATGCTGCCGAACATTCCGGCGATGTTTGAAGCACACTTCGGCGTGCCGCTTGCTGGCTGTGTGCTTAACACCCTAAATATTCGCCTAGACGCTGAAGCCATCAGCTACATGCTGAGCCACGGCGAAGCAAAAGCCATTCTGGTAGACCCTGAGTTTGCAGGCGTTATCAACGATGCCGTCGCCCTGCTAGATGAAAAACCGCTAATTATCGATGTGGCGGATGTAGAATTTCTAGGCGAAACCCAAGGCATCGGCGAGATAGAGTATGAAGCGCTGCTTGCTGAAGGTGACCCAGAGTATGCCTACCGGTTGCCAAGCGATGAGTGGCAGGCGATTTCGCTTAACTACACCTCTGGCACTACTGGCAAGCCAAAAGGGGTGGTGTACCACCACCGTGGCGCCTACTTAAATGCCGTCAGCAATATTTTAGAGTGGGCTATGCCCCACCACCCGGTCTACCTCTGGACACTGCCCATGTTCCACTGCAACGGCTGGTGTTTCCCCTGGACCATTGCTGCTAATGCCGGGGTTAGCGTGTGCCTGCGCAAAGTCGATCCAAAGCGCATCAATGATCTTATTGTGGATGAAAAGGTGACCCACTTTAGCGGCGCCCCGATTATCCTCAATGGTTTAGTGAACCTCGCCGCTGACCAGAAGCGCGAATTTGATCACCCTGTGAAGGTCACGACCGCGGGTGCTGCGCCGCCAGCCTCAGTGATTGCGGGGGTTGAGAAGCTTGGTATTGAAGTCACTCACGTTTATGGCCTGACCGAAGTGTACGGCCCGGTGACGGTATGTGCCTGGCGTGAGGAGTGGAATGAACTCCCGCTGGAAGAGCGCGCAAAAATTAAGGCCCGCCAAGGCGTGCGTTACCACATGCTGGAAGCGCTCTGTGTGGCCGACCCTGTATCCATGGAGCCGGTCGCCAAAGATGGCCAGACTATCGGCGAAATTTTAATGCGCGGCAATAACGTCATGAAGGGCTATCTGAAAAACCCGGACGCCACCGCCAATGCATTGGAAGGGGGCTGGTACCATACGGGAGATTTAGCGGTTTGGCATGCCGATGGTTACATCGAGATCAAAGATCGCTCTAAAGACATTATTATCTCCGGCGGTGAAAACATCTCTACCATCGAAGTGGAAGACGCTATTTATAGCCATCCTGCCGTAGAAGAGGCCGCTGTGGTCGCGAAGCCCGACGAAAAATGGGGCGAGACGCCCTGTGCTTTCGTTAAGCTGAAAATTGGCTATGGAGAAGTGACCGAGGCCGATATTATCGCCCACTGTCGTGAACACTTGGCGGGCTACAAAGTGCCGAAGACGATCATCTTCAGCGAGCTGCCCAAGACCTCTACCGGCAAGATTCAGAAGTTTGTTCTGCGCGAAGAAGCCAAGCAGCACTAATCAAAGGAACAGAGCTATGAATGACCAACATATAGGCGTAGTGGGCGCCGGTACCATGGGGCAGGGGATTGCCCAAGTTGTGGTGGCTAGTGGATTCACCGTGCGTCTTTACGACGTGGCCGACGAGCAGCTAACCCGCGCCCAGGCCGCTATTGATAAAGGGCTTGGCAAGCTGGTCGCAAAAGAAAAAATCAGCGAAGCCGACAAGCGTGATGCCCTAGCGCGGCTCTCCACCACCACGGCGCTAGAAGCCCTCAGCGACTGCAGCATTATTATTGAAGCCGCGCCAGAACAGCCCGCGCTCAAGGAAAAGCTGTTTCGTGACCTTAGCCACTTAAGCCACGATGCTATCTTAGCCTCCAACACCTCGTCGCTTTCGCTGACGCGCTTGGCCGCCGTGTGTGAGCGCCCGGAGCGGGTGGTGGGCATGCACTTTTTCAACCCGGTGCCGGTGCTCAAACTGGTGGAAGTGATTCGTGCCGAGCAGACCTCCGATGCCACCGTTGCCCGCATTGAGGCGCTCACCAAGGCACTGGGCAAAACCGCTGTGCCGATTGGCGATGCGCCGGGCTTTGCGGTTAACCGCTTGCTGGTGCCGATGATCAACGAAGCCGCGTTTATCGTTCAAGAAGGAACCGCCACTCCTGAAGCGATTGATGAAGCGATGAAACTAGGCGCCGCCCACCCCATGGGGCCGCTGGCGCTGGCCGATTTGATTGGTTTAGACGTTTGCTTGGCGATTATGGAAGTGCTTCAAGAAGGCTTTGGCGACCCTAAATATCGCCCCTGCCCGTTACTAAAGCGTATGGTCGATGCGGGCTATTTGGGCCGTAAAAGCGGTCGCGGCTTCCATATATACGAATAACATCGTCAACGCCGCTAGGCTCGACAAAAGAAGTGATTGCCTACCAACCAAGCGTTCGCTAGGGTTGTTAGGTATTCACTTTAATGCGTAATAACAATTAAGGAGCCAGCATGAGCGACGCAGTCATTGAGAAAATTGATAACGACGGTGTAGTGCGCCTGACGATTAACCGTCCTAAGGCACTTAACGCGCTGAATAGCGAGGTGCTAAGCGCGTTGGAATCACACATTGTCGAGCTAGAGGCGCATCCCCATTTGCGCGCCGTGCTAATTACCGGCGCCGGTGAAAAGTCGTTTGTTGCCGGGGCTGATATCACGGAAATGCGCGATAAAACACCCGAGGAAGCCCGTGCTTTCGCAAGCCAGGCGCTGCGCACCATTAAACGCTTAGAAACGTTACCCGTGCCGGTGGTCGCGCTCGTTAATGGGTTTTGCCTTGGCGGCGGCTGCGAATTGGCGCTGGCCTGCGACTGGGCAGTAGCCAGCGACAACGCGGTGTTTGGGCAGCCAGAAGTACTCTTGGGCGTGATCCCCGGCTTCGGTGGCACTCAACGCCTGCCGCGCCGCGTCGGCCCTGCCATGGCGATTGACCTGGTCACGACCGGGCGCAAAATTGATGCCCAAGAGGCACTGCGTATTGGCTTGGTGAACCGGGTAATGCCGCAAGCTGAGCTAGAAAACTATGTTGAAGAGTTAACCAAGCAGCTCAAAGGCAACGGGCCGCAATCCGTGCGCGGTGCCAAACAAGCCGTACACGATGGCATGGATCAAGACCTGGACAGCGCATTAGCGCTGGAGACCAGCCTGTTTGCCTTCTGCTTCGCCGGTGAAGAGCAGAAAGAGGGCATGTCGGCGTTTGTTGAGAAACGCAAGCCCAGCTTCTGATCCGCTATTCATTCCAGTTTTACTTATTTAGGGGGTGGCGCATGCGCCACCCCCGTTTTATTCTCAAAGGCTAACTGCCGACTTCATGAGAATAGCCATAATGCAATGGGCCGCTTTTCTAATCGCCACACTTGGTTTTGCCTACCTACCTGGGCCTGCAATGCTATACACCGCAGCGCAAACCCTGGGGCGCGGCCGACGAGCAGGGTGGTTAGCGGTCATGGGTGTGCACATGGGCTGCTACGTTCATGTGGTAGCCGCAGCGCTAGGCTTGGCGCTGCTGTTTGCAGCGGTTCCGCCTGCCTATATCGCCATGAAAATCATTGGCGGGCTCTACCTGCTCTGGATGGGGTTGCGGCTATGGCAACAGGGCATTCGTGCCCATGGCGATGAGGTACCGCTGGCAACCACTAAACGCGTGCTGCGTGATAGTTTTTTGGTGGAGGTGCTCAACCCTAAAACCGCGCTTTTCTTTGTCGCGTTTCTACCTCAATTTGTGCAGCCCGAGAGCGCTATGCCGGTAGCATGGCAACTGCTTTGGCTGGGTATCGCTACCAATGTGCTGTTCTCCTCTGCAGATGTCGTGGTAGTGCTTCTTGCTAGCCCACTGCGGGCGTGGCTACAAAAATCCCAAGGCTCTTCCACACTTATTCAGCGTATCGGTGGCGGTGTGTTATTGGGATTAGGGGGTAATACGCTGGCTCAGGCGGTGCGTTAATCATTTTCGCCTACCTAGGTAGTACAATTCTCGACTTAAGGAGTGCGCAGCATGTTTGATCTCTATATCGCCAACAAGAACTACTCTTCCTGGTCGCTGCGCCCTTGGGTGCTGATGAAAGCGCTGGAGATTCCGTTTAACGAACACCTGATGCCCTTTGAAGGGGGCACTGGCGCGAGTCATGCCACCTTTACCCGCTTTTCCCCTTCAGGCTTAGTGCCTTGCCTGGTGGAGGTGACGGACGAAGGCGAACTGGCGGTGTGGGACTCCCTGGCGATAGTCGAGTATCTGGCCGAGCAGCACGCTAATGTCTGGCCGAGTGATAAGGCCGCCCGCGCCTGGGCGCGCTCAGCTACAGCAGAGATGCACAGCGGCTTTAGCGCCCTGCGCGGCGAGTGTCCAATGAACTGCGGCATGCGAGTGGAATTGAATAGCTTATCGGCCAATCTCAAGGCCGATGTGGCACGCGTGGATGCGCTATGGCAGCAAGGGCTTGAGCGCTTTGGCGGGCCGTTTTTAGCGGGTGAAACCTTCTCCGCGGTAGATGCGTTTTACGCCCCTGTGGCCTTTCGCGTGCAGACATTCAGCTTGCCGGTTAGCGAGAAGTCCCAGGCGTATGTCGAGCGCTTGCTAGCGCTGCCCGCAATGCAAGCTTGGTATCAAGCCGCGCTCAAAGAGCCATGGCATGAGCCCATGCACGAGGCCGATACGCTGAAAAATGGTACAGTCACGGACGATCACCGCAAAGCTTAACCTGTCAGACTATTCACCAGAGACACCCACCATCGGGTACACTGACGCAAATTTCGTTTGGACATTTTCATGGCTCTTAGCGCAACACCCTACAAAGTTGATATCAATCTGACCGATCTGGATCGCGGGGTGTATGAAACGCTGCGCTTTACCGTAGCTCGCCATCCGTCAGAGACCGAAGAGCGCATGACCGCGCGCTTGCTTGCTTATGTGTTGTGGTACAGCGAGACGCTGGCCTTCGGGCGTGGGCTTTCAGATGTAGATGAACCGGCACTGTGGGAGAAAAGCCTAGACGGTCGCCTACTGCACTGGATCGAAGTGGGTTTGCCCGATGCCGAGCGGATTACCTGGTGCTCACGTAGGGCAGAGCGCGTGTCGCTACTTGCTTACGGCCGGGTAGATCAATGGGAGAGTAAAGTGTTGCCCAGCGTGGCATCACTGAAAAATGTGCATGTGGCGGGGCTGCCACAAGAGGCCCTAGCGATTATCGCTAAAGACCTGCCTCGGGCGATTAACTGGGCAGTAATGATCAGCGAAGGATCGCTGTTTATTACCGATGAAAACGGCCAACATGAAATCACTCCGCAGTGGCTGCTGCGCGACAGATAGTGATTCAACTAAGCCATTAGCCTACCAACTTTCGTCTAGTCGACTACGCTAATAAATCTAAACAAATGACAGCAGAAGGGGTGGCCTACGAGCCACCCTTTGATGTTGGTGACTTAGCTCTTTTCTGTAGAAGACAGTAAAAGTATGCTTGCTATCTTTTTGCACAATTACATACAATCAACAATGTTTGTTGATGTTCTTCAAAAGTGGCCTCAGAAAACAGTCCCAAAAAAACACTTCCTAGGAAAATCTCAAGGAACGAGCAATGAAAGGTACCTCCCCTCTACGATGGCAGCTGCTACCGCTAGTGGCTGTAGTAACCCTGCTGTCAACGCTGGCACAAGCCGACGATAGTGTCCTCTCGATTAAGCACGCAAATGATGGCATGGCCAGCAGCGATGATGGCCACTTTACCAGTGGCTTTGAGCTCAATTGGACGTTTCAGCCTGAAGCACAAAGCTGGACGCAACGCTTGGCCACCGCTTTGCCCGACAGCCTTATTGGCAGCGCTGATATGGCAGCTTTTCGTTTGGTGCATCAGATTTATACGCCAAACAATATTGAGCAGCGTGGACTGATTGAAGATGATCGCCCCTACGCTGGGATTGTTTACGGTGGTATCTCTCTTTACGAAGATGTGCCCATGGGTAGCTGGCGCCAAGCGACTGACCTGCACCTGGATATTGGTTTAGTAGGGCCTTCGTCGCTTGCCGATAGCATTCAACGTGAAGTGCACCGCATCACCGACAGCGACCGCCCCAGCGGTTGGGATAACCAGCTTGGCGATGAAGCCATCGTCAACGTCGCCATGCGTCGCCAGTGGTGGCATAGCTCCCCATTGATCGGTAAGCAGTTTTCCCATGGCCCCAGCGTCAGCGCCGCTTTGGGTAACCTCTATACCTATGCAAGCGCCGGCTATAGCGTGCGTTGGGGTGATGAAGCCCCCGGTATTCCTACGCTAACGCCCAACCCCGGCAGCCGCCACCATATGACCGGTAAAGAGGGGTGGCAGTGGTACCTGTTTGCCAGCGTAGACGGTTACTACATGGCGCAAAACCTGACGCTTGACGGCAATACGTTTAGAAATAGCCACTCGGTTGATCGCAAAGAGTGGGTAGGCGACGTATCAGCAGGGCTGGCGCTGGCCTGGGAAGATTGGCAAGTCACCTACGCGGCAGTACAGCGTTCGCGGGAATTTGACGGCCAGGAAGAGCAGGATAAATTCGGTTCTATCACGCTATCTAAGCGCTTCTAAACGGTTAGGTTAGGTGAAATGAGGTGAGGTGAGTAGAAGCGCCCAACGGGACAGGAGTATTGCTTATGGCTAACAAGTACCCCCATACCCCAGATGGGCGTTACTTCGTCGCCAAAAATCGGCTTTGGCGCTGCACTGACCCGCGTTTAGATGAAGACGAAAAGCGAACCCATATCAAAGCATTGATGAAAGCCCGCAGGGCGGTCAGAACAGTCCAGCAGCAAGATGATGAAGACGCGCTGCGACAAGCCCGCAACGCGGTGCATAGCGCTAAAGAAGCCCTCGGCGAGCGTGGCCCGGTATGGTGGGATGATGACGCCCCCGATGAAGGCGGTTTGGCGCCCCATAACAGTTCCTATGCCGAGTGGTGGGAGAGTAAACGGCAGCTTCCCTAATTTATATTAATTTATAATTCACGGTTGGGGCTTGCGGTGTTACTCTCTGCCGCTTTCCACGCATACTAAGGGCAACCTGTGAAGATCAAAGCAGACCTCTCCATTCTAGATATCATTGGCCATCTACTTGTCTGGGTGGTGTTGAGTATTATCACGTTTGGCATAGCGTTATTTTTCTTTCCCTATTCGTTTGCGCGGTTTGTCATCAATCGTACATCGCTAGTTGATGCCAGCACTGGCGTCGAGCGAAAAATGGTTTGCGATATCAACCTGTTCAGCAACATAGGCCACATTATTCTATGGATGTTGATTACGCTGGTCACCTTTGGACTGGGGTATATTTTCTACTTCTATCGGGTATGGAATTACGCCTTAAATAATTCCCGGGTTGAGTAGTTTTAGCCCGTAAGCTGATAGCCACGGGGCCTACGCTGAGAGTAAGCGTAGGCCCTTTTTTGTGGCTACTGCTTGAGGTTAGCCAATTTTATCTAGAGTGCGCAGCTCAAAATCGCTGGCGTCATGACGCTCATGCAACTGCTCGTGTGGCTCACCAAAAGAGCGGTTAACCATGCGACCACGTTTAACGGCGGGACGCTCGTCAATCTCTTCAGTCCAACGCAGAACGTTCTTATAAGTGTGGGCTTCCAAGAATTCAGCCGCTTCGTAAACGCGGTTTTTCACCAGCGCGCCGTACCATGGGTGAATCGCCATGTCGGCAATGGTGTACTCATCACCCGCCATAAACCGGTTGTTGGCCAAATGGCGGTCAAGCACATCAAGTTGGCGCTTTACTTCCATGGTGTAGCGGTCAATTGGGTACTGGTACTTTTCTGGCGCGTAGGCATAAAAGTGACCAAAGCCGCCACCTAAAATCGGTGCGCTACCCATTTGCCAGAATAGCCAAGAGAGACATTCGGTGCGTTTCGCCGGATCAGTGGGCAAGAAGGCATTAAATTTCTCAGCCAAATAGAGCAGAATAGCGCCAGACTCAAACACCCGTTGGGGGGGCGTGGTGGAGTGATCCATTAACGCGGGAATTTTAGAGTTAGGGTTCACGTCCACAAAGCCGCTGCCGAACTGATCGCCTTCGCCAATGTTTATCAGGTACGCGTCGTACTCAGCGCCTTCCACGCCTTTTTCCAGCAGCTCTTCCAGCATCACGGTGACTTTGACACCGTTAGGCGTGGCAAGGGAGTAGAGCTGCAAAGGATGTTTGCCCACGGGCAGGGCTTTGTCATGCGTAGAACCCGCAATCGGCCGGTTGATATTGGCAAATTTACCGCCGTTGCCAGGTTCCCATTTCCAAACGCTTGGGGGAGTATAGGTGTTGTCGCTCATCATGCTCTCCTATAAATAGAAAACCACCGCGCCATGACAGCGAGGTGGTTAATGATTCGCTAATTATTAAGCTTACACCAACGTCAGGGTGACATTAATATTGTCACGGGTGGCGTTGGAGTAGGGGCACACGATGTGGGCTTTATCGACTAGCTGCTGAGCGGCGTCTTTTTCCAGGCCAGGCAGGCTGATTTTTAGCTCAACTTCGATACCAAAGCCGGTAGGAATCGCACCGATACCTACATGGCCGTCGATTTGGGTATCTTGGGGAAGCTTCACTTTTTCCTGGCTGGCCACGTGCTTCAGTGCGCCTAGGAAGCAGGCTGAATAACCAGCAGCGAAGAGCTGCTCAGGATTGGTGCCATCGCCGCCTGCACCACCAAGCTCTTTTGGGGTGCTTAGTTTGACGTCCAACGCACCATCCGATGATTTTGCGTGTCCTTCACGACCGCCCGTAGCGGTAGCATGGGCGCGATAAATAACGTTTTCGATATTAGTCGTCGACATTTTGAATCTCCTGTTAGCAACGTTTTTGTTTTGAATCTGAATCTTTGATGATTCATGTCTTTAATTTAGCGCGGCTTTATTTTGCGTGCAAGATAAATATTTAATCTTATCTCTTCCTAACTCTGAGGCTAGGCGCTATTGGTTTTTTTGCAAACTTTCGCGCAGCTTTACCAAGTCTTCTTTCAGTGTGGTTAGGGCCTCTACAGACTGCTCGCTCGCATGCACTACACAGCTGGGGATTTTGTAAGCCTGCTCTCGGAGCGCACGACCTTTATCGGTGAGAAACAACTCCACCACACGTTCATCCTGATGGCTGCGTTTACGCTTCAACAACTGATCGGCTTCAAGCCGTTTGAGCAGTGGCGTAAGCGACCCCGGGTCAGTTAGTAGGCGCTTACTCATTGTGCCTACCGTAATGCCATCGTTCTGCCAAAGTACAAGCATGGCAAGGTATTGGGGGTAAGTAAGCCCCAACTCTTTGAGCAGTGGTTTATACACTTTGGTCATCATTAATGACGTTGAGTAAAGCGCAAAGCAAAGCTGGTGATCGAGTTCTAATTCGCTGCAAGATGGTTGCACAAGCCTGGGTTCCGATCCGAAATACATGACCTAATGTAGCGTGCGAAGCGTCAAGTAGCTATCCCTAGACGTTGGTCGTAAGTTGGCAGTTTTGCTTTGACACGCCTCTAGCCGGTCGCTAGCCTTTGCTTATTCAATGTTACCGGTAACAAAAAGCCGGTCATTTTATTAGTTATCAACAACCCTGTTTTTAACAACACAGCTTTTAACAACTCAGTTTTTGAAAACAAAGCCATTAACAACAATCAGTATTTGGAGATAACGCTATGACAGCTATTTGGCGCAGCACGCTCACCCTGGTCGGCGCGACCACTCTGACCTTCGGTATGGCCCATGCCCAGAGTCCAGAACTGTCTGATCCACCTGGAATTGAAGGCGAGGTAGTGGCTGACCACGGTTCGCATACGCTACGCATGGGCATTGGCCTGGCGGAAAGCTCGCCGCAGTTTCTTTCAAGCAAGTATTTCGGTGAAATTCTTGAGCAGCGCACCGACGGGCGTATCACCGTTAACGTTTTTCCTAACAGTCAGTTGGGGGATGACGTGCAAATGCTGGAAATGCTGCAAACCGGCACTCTGGATATGACTTATCCGTCTAGTTCAGCCACCACTGGTTATGTGGCCGAGCTGGCTGCTTTTGATTTGCCGTTCCTACTGCCTAGCCGCGAAGCCGCTGTGGCCGTGATGCAAAGCGATGTAGCCCAGGGCATGCTGGACGCTTTTGAAGGCACCGGTCTTAAAGCACTCGCTTTCTCTGAGAATGGTTATCGCCAGCTCTCCAACAGTGCGCGTTCGGTAGAGACACCGGAAGATGTAGCTGGTTTGGATGTGCGTGGTTTAAGCGTACGCACCATGGAAAACCCAGTGCACCTGGCAATTTGGCAAGCGCTCGGCGCTAACCCTACGCCGATGGCCTTTGGTGAGCTGTTCTCCGCCATGGAGCAGGGCGTTGTTGACGGCCAGGAAAACCCTTGGAGCACTATCCTGACATCTAACTTCAACGAAGTGCAGGATTACGGTACTGAAACGCGCCATGTGTATACGCCGTTTATCATGATGCTTTCTGAGCGTACCTGGAACCGTATGGCACCTGAGTACCAAGAGCTTGTATTAGAAGCGGCGCGTCAGTCTGCCGAATATGAAATTCAGCTCTCCGCTGAATATGATGATTGGTCACGTGACCAGCTAGAAGAGCGCGGTATGCAAATTACTCGCCTGAACGATGAGCAGCTAGCCGCTTTCCAAGAGGCCGTTCAGCCGGTTTATGCAGAGTGGGCGCCGCGTATTGGCGAAGATCTGATCGCTGACATTCAACAAATTGTTGAAGACAGCAGCAACTAAACCTAACGGTTAGCGCGACACCGGGCAGGCATTGTGCCTGCCCGGTGTGTCAGTGCTCTTGGAGCTTCTATGTCACCCTCCGCTACGCCTCCTAATACCTCGATGCCACCTAGTGCATCTACACCGCTTGAAGATCCGTCGGTGTATCTTGATGACCCCAACCGCAAACTATTGGAAATCGATACCGATACTCGGCAAGGACCAGCCCCGTTTCGCTGGCTGACCTTAGCGATGGAGTATCTGATCGGTGCGATTTTAGTCGCGCTGATCGTGTCGGTGTCCAGCAATGTGGTGGGCCGTTCGCTGTTCAATCACTCATTGCCGTGGGCCGACGAGCTGGCACGCATGCTCTTTATATGGCTGGTGTTTATAGGCGCCGCTGCTGCGTTTTCGCGCTACGAGCATATTGCCGTCGATGCATTAGTGCGACGCCTGCCGCTGCGTTTGGCGCATATGCTTTATCTGCTGCAGCACCTGATTATCACCGGTTTGATGGTGGTAATGATGTGGGGAGGCTATCAAGTGTTAACCCGCTCAAGCGGGCGTTCGGCGATTATGGGCGTACCGTTGAGTGTGTTGAGCCTCTCACTGGTGCTGTGCGTCACTTTTATTGCGGCGGTATCGGTTTGGCGGATGTGGGTCAGCCTGAGCGTCATTCGCCAACCTGAGCAGGAGCGCTAATCATGCTATGGATTTTTCTGGCTATTTTAATGGCTTCCATTGTTATCGGGTTGCCGATCGCTTTCGGGCTTGGCGTTGCCGCGCTGGTCATGGCGGTGCTTTCCGATATTCCGCTGTCGATCATGATTGAGCAGTCTATCCGTGGTGTGAACAGCTTTCCGCTGTTAGCGATCCCTTTCTTTATTTTGGTCGGTGAGGTCATGAGCAATGGCGGCATCGCGCGCCGTTTGATGGAGCTGGCCGGTGCGCTGGTTGGCTTTATGCGTGGCGGATTAGGGCAGGTAGCGATTACCGGGTCAATGTTCTTTGGTGGGATTAGTGGTTCAGCGGTGGCAGATACGGCGGCGACCGGGGCGATGATGATCCCCTCTATGAAGCAGCAGGGCTATACCGCGGCTAACGCCACGGCGATTAATACCGTTTCATCGGTCATTGGGATCATTATCCCGCCATCGATTCCGCTGATTCTTTACGGCATTGTGACTGAAACATCCATTAGTCGCCTGTTTATCGCCGGTATCATTCCTGGCCTGTTAATTGGCTTTGCGCTGATGGTAACGACTTATATTCTTGCCAGTAAGCAGGGCGGTGGCGTGCGCAAGTTCAATTGGGATCGCCTATGGAAAGCCTTCAAGGATGCTTGGCTTGCGCTAGTGCTACCGGTGATTGTCATTGGCGGTATTATTGGTGGGGTATTTACAGCTACTGAGGCCGCTGTCGCTGCGCTGCTCTATTCGCTCGCCATTTCGCTGGTGGTTTATCGCGAATTCAAGCTTAAAGAGCTAGGTGGCATGCTGATTCGTACCGCACGTTTAACCGGTATGGTGATGATGCTGCTGGCATTTGCGACGGTGATTGCTTGGTTCTTAACGATTAATATGGTGCCGCAAACGCTGGTGCGCCAAGTGCAGGCCATCACGCAAGAGCCTTTTTTGCTGTTATTGATTGTGGCGACCTTACTGCTGCTGGTAGGTTTTGTCATGGACTTAACCCCTGCTATGGTCATTATGGCGCCGATGCTGGCACCGATTGTCACCTCCGTAGGTATTGATGCCGCCTACTTCGGCGTACTAATGGCATTTGTATTAGGCATTGGGCTATTAACGCCGCCCGTGGGCACTTGCCTCTATGTGGGCTGCGGCGTCGGTAAAGTCTCAATGGAATCGCTGGTCAAGGCGATGTTGCCTTACTATGCAGCCCTATTAGTCGTGCTGGTGGTACTGATTGCTTTCCCTGGTATTGTTACTTGGCTACCTGACCTTACCGCCGTTCGTGGTAATTAAGATTCTTGGTCATTAACAATGCTTGGTCATTAACAGGAGCGCCGCTGTGAAGTACCCCTCGCATCGTATTTTGGTAATGGGCGTATCGGGCTCAGGGAAGTCTCACATCGGCCGTCAACTCGCTGTCACATTAGGGGCGACCACGTTTATTGACGGCGATGACCATCACTCGCCTGCCAATGTCGCCAAAATGGCGAACGGCACGCCGCTCAATGACGATGATCGCCAAGAGTGGCTAGAGACGCTGGCCAAGCTGTTTGAAGCGTATCGGGTGCGGGATACCTCGCTGGTGATTGCCTGTTCGGGGCTGAAAAAACGCTACCGCGAACGGCTGCGTGAAGGTGATCCAGCGCTGCGTATTCTCTATCTAGACGGCAGTCGTGAGCTGCTATTGCAACGTCTTGAGGCCCGGCCAGGCCACTTCTTTAAGGGCGATAGCATGTTGGCTAGTCAACTGGCCGACTTGGAACCGCCGAGCGAGGATGAGGCATTTCGTGCCTCCATTATCTTGCCGCCTAAAGAGATTGTTAAACAATTTGCTGCCTCGTTAGCGATGCCCAGCCGCTCGCTAAGCTAAAAGGAGGGATCGGCATTGAGGTCCTTCATTCGCTAGGCTGGGTCTCAATGCTTCCTCGTTGCATAAGGCGGTAACACGTTGAAGAAAAAACGCCCCACTCTACAAGACATTGCCGACCACGTAGGGGCTACCAAAATGACGGTAAGCCGCTGCTTGCGCGACCCTGATACAGTTTCAGAAGCCCTTCGCGAGCGTATTTTTTCTATTGCCGAGCAGATTGGTTATATTCCCAACCGTGCGCCGGACTTGCTCTCAAGGGCAACCAGTCACTCGATTGGCGTATTGGTACCGTCACTGACTAACCAAGTATTTGCCGATGTGATCGTGGGTATTGAAGCCCAGACGGAGCCCGCGGGTTATCACCTGATGCTCTCTCACTATGGCTATAGCCCTGAACTTGAAGAGCGCAGTTTGGCATCGCTGCTCTCCTACAATGTCGATGGAGTAATTCTTTCTGACCGTGACCATACGCCGCGTAGCCTGCGCATGTTGGAAACCGCCGGTATCCCGATTGTCGAAATCATGGACACGCACCGGCCTCCGCTCCATCAGGCCGTGGGTTACGACAACGTTCAAGCCGCGTATGACATGGTGAGTGAGATGATTCGGCATGGCCGTCGTCAGGTGATTTACCTGGCGGTGCGGTTGGATGAACGTACCCGACAGCGGGAGAAGGGCTATCGTCAGGCGATGGAAGAGCACGGTTTAACGCCCGTTACACTGCAGAGCACTCAGCGCTCCTCGTACAGTGTGGGGGCGGCACTGCTGCAACAGGTGATTGCCGATTATCCCGAGGCAGACGGGGTGTTTTGTACCAATGACGACGTGGCGGTCGGTGCTTATTTCGAGTGCCAACGACGTGGTATTGACGTACCCGGGCGCATGGCACTGGCAGGCTTTCACGGCCACGATGTGGGCCAAGTCATGACGCCCAGGCTTGCCAGCGTTATTACCCCACGCCAGGCCATTGGAGAAGCAGCGGCTAATGAGCTGTTAGCGCGTATTCGCGGAGAACCGGCTACCCAGAATGTACTGGACTTAGGCTATCGTATTGAAGAGGGTATGACGCTGTCGCGTGGTGGCATCACAAAGTAGCCGCCTGGGAAGAGACTGGCTAAAGTAGAGCCTTTCACTTGTCGCGAGGCCATCGTGAAGATTACCCAACTCAATATTTACCCAGTTAAGTCATTAAAAGGCATTAGCGTTAACCAGAGCGTGCTGGAAGAGCACGGGCTAGCTTGGGATCGGCGCTGGATGTTGGTAGACGCTCAGCAGCGCTTTGTTACCCAGCGCCAACTGCCAGCGCTTGCCACCATTGAGGTCGCACTGACCGATGAGCATTTGATGCTCTCGCACCCCAATGTTTCACCATTGAACATCCCGCTGACAGAGCCTGCGGGTAATCTGCGCTTGGTGAGCGTGTGGAATGATCACTGCAAAGCGCTACCTGAGAGCGAAGAGGTCTCGCGTTGGCTGGTCGATGCCTTGGGGGAGCAGGCACAAGGGCTTAGCCTGGTTCGTTTTGCCAGTGAGTTTAAGCGTGCGGTGGAAGCGGATTTTCTCGACGGTGGGGCGGCGCATACCTATTTCGCCGATGGCTATCCCTTTTTAATCACCACGACAGGATCGCTGGATACGCTGAACCGAGCGCTGTTGGATAGTGGCCAGTCTGCGGTGCCCATGAATCGGTTTCGGCCTAATATCGTGATTGCGAGTGACCAGGCGTGGGCGGAAGATCGCTGGTCATCGCTTTCTGAACAAAATGGTGCTTTTCAGTTAGCACTACGTAAGCCCTGCCAACGCTGCAAAATCACCACCATTGATCAGCAGACGGCGGCGGTGCCAGAGCCCGCTGAGCCGCTAAAAACCCTATTAGCGTTGAACACTCAACCTGCACTAAAAGGCGCACATTTTGGCCAGAACGCCACGCTGCTTTCTGGCGTGGAAAGCATTATTCGTGTGGGGGATGCGATGGAGCCAACGCTCCGCGGCGTTTAAAGCGCAGTAGTTTTGTCGCAATGGCCGTGCCGATCAGGGTAATCACCATGCCGGCAATGATCTGCAGAGTAAGTGTCTCGTCAAGCAGTAGGTAGCCCCACATCAGCGCGCTGACCGGCACCAAAAAAGTCACTGTGGAGGTGGCAGTAGCCCCTGCGCTGGCGAGCAAACCAAAGTAGAGTAGAAATGCCAGCGTGGTGCTTAGCGCCGCCAAGGCCAACGCATTACCCCAGGCTAATGGGCTAATGGGGTCGCTTGGCCAGAGCAAAATACCGGGTATCAGCAGCACCAACGCCGACATCGCACTGCTACCCGCTGCCAGCACTCGGGTGGGTAGGTGACTAAGGCGCGTTTTGGAGTAGTTGCCCGCAATGCCGTAGCAAAACGTTGCTCCCAGTACGGCTAAAATAAACCAGCCGTCGCCACCCAAGGCAAAGTCCAACCTATCAGCAGAAAGTACATAAACGCCAAGCAGCGCCAACGCTAGCCCCAGATACTGCTGACGCTGTATAGCGGTGGCGAAAAACAGGGCGCCAAGCAGCGCAGTGAAAATAGGTGTCGTGGCGTTGATCAGTGACGTGAAGCCAGCTTCCAAGCGCGTGGTGGCGAGTGCAAGCAATGAAAAAGGCAGCACATGGTTCACAATGCCTAAAAATAACAGCGGCCCTTTATGCTCCCAGATAAGCCGAAGGTAGTGCAGGCTGATAAGTAACGGCATTAACAGTAGGGCACCAATTCCCATACGAACGAATACCAATGGCACCGCGCCAAACTCAGGGGCAGCAACGCGCATGAAAATAAATGACAGGCCCCATAGTGAAGAGAGCAGTATTAAGCGCAGCGCATCAGCCGATGACATGGCGGGTCCTTAATTTTTAAGGGAATTCGATTAGATAGCTAACTAGCTTACGTCTGAACCCAGAGCGATGGAAGCCATGGAGAAAGCTTGGGTCGGCAGAATGGTTGAAAATCAGCTACTCTGGGTAGGTAGTCGTGATGGCAATCGCCTTCATGACTTGATTGACAACATGTTTTGTATATTGGCTACGCACAAGGAGTTGTTCATGGATCGTAAAGCTAGCGCACGTTGGGAAGGTGGACTCAAGGATGGTAAGGGCACCGTTTCAACTGAAAGTGGCGTATTAGATGCCAAGTACTCCTTCAGCAAGCGCTTTGAGGATGAAAAAGGCACTAACCCAGAAGAGCTGATCGGTGCGGCGCACGCCAGCTGTTTCTCAATGGCCCTCTCAATGATCTTGGGTGAGAAAGGTTATACCGCTGACGCTATTGAAACTACCGCTAAAGTAACGCTTTCCCAGAGCGATGCAGGTTTTGATATTTCTAAAATTCACCTGGATGTGGTTGCGGTGATAAGCGGTGCTGATGAAGCAACGTTACAGGAAGCAGCGGAAACTGCTAAAGCTAACTGTCCGGTTTCCAAGGTTCTAAATGCGGATATTAGTATGACCGCTAAATTAAAAGGCTAGTTATAAGCTTTTAATAACATAAGTTATGGTGCCGTCCTATTGTTTAAGTAGGGCGGTATTTTTTTATTATTTGCAAATGGATTTTTGAGTTTAATTATGTTATATGCATTAAAAAGCCCCGGCATATGCCAGGGCTTTCCAGGATTGAGCGCTAGTTAATTAGTTACGCTCGTACTCTTCAGCTTCTTCAAGTGCATCTTGTGACGCATTTACACGAATAACGTAATCATCACCGTCTTCGTCTTTGGTCAGCTCAAGTGAATCCCACTCAATGGCCACATCTTTTTCACCCATACCAAGGAAACCGCCAACGCCAACGATCACCGCGTTAATTTGGCCATCTTCATCGATAATAAGATCATTGATGGTGCCGATATTTTCGTCATCTTCTACAGAGCTTTTGACATTGTTACCGGTCAAGGAGTCTGCATAGAAGGTGTTTGTAGGCTGGTTCGTCAGGTAGGTGGCTTCCATACCAACGGTGCTTTCTTGTGCGCTTGCAGAACCTGCAGCGAACATGAAGGCAGGAACCATAAGTGTACCGAGAACTGCTGATTTGATCATTTTCATTTTACTTGCTCCTTGCGCTTGCATTAAGGCTGAATATATCCACATTCTGGCCTAAACAAATTCCTGAATCCGTGAAGCCGGCGCCGACACTTTCCCTATCACCGCCAGCGAGCA
>OJIO01000412.1_pt1 | contig 28785 bp, 28 predicted proteins | sample 1595621 | NCBI WGS metagenome assembly OJIO01 (sample SAMN05416776, study PRJEB24817) | seawater metagenome | isolation source: Sea water | place: Canada:Atlantic | collected 2013-07 | reverse complement strand
CTACACTATCCTCTTCGTCGGCAGCGTCAGATGTGTATAAGAGACAGTTTCATTATTGAATCTGGAACTTTTAAAAACTCTCCAATTTTATAAACTTCAGATTTCATTAAATCAGCAATAGGGCTTAAATCTACACCTCCATCGCCATATTTTGTATAAAAACCAACCCCAAAATCTTCAACTTTATTACCTGTTCCTGCAACCAATAAGCCTTGTAGTCCTGCATGATAATATAAAGTTGTCATACGTAATCTTGCTCTAGTGTTCGCCAAAGCCATATCTACAGTTGCTTGCTTGCCATCGAGAGAAACTTCAGTTTTAAACTCTTCAAAAACAGGAGTTAAATCTACACGAATATCCTCAACATTAGGAAACCTTTTTTTTAGTTGCTCAATATGTTCTTTAGCTCTGCTTACATGACTTGCAGCTTGGTGTATAGGCATTTCAATACATAATACTTTTAAGCCTGTTTTAGCACATAATGTTGATGTTACTGCAGAATCAATTCCTCCAGAAATTCCAATAACAAAACCATTTACTCTTGCATTTGTTGCGTAATTTTTTAACCAGTTTACTATGTGTTCAACAACTTTTTCAGTATTCATATATCTGTCATTTTATGCTAAAGAATAGTATCTTTGCACAACAAAAATAAACGAATCACGTAATTAATAAAAAATAATCACGTTTAAGTTTATGTAAATTTATATATGAAAAAATTAATTCTCGTTTGCGGTTTATTGGTTAGCTTACTATCATGTAATAACGATAGTCAATTAGAAAAAGAGATAGCAAAAATTGATATTGATGTTAATGTAGAGCGTTTTGATTTAGCTTTTGATGATGCTAAACCAAGCGATTTATCTAATTTAAAGGCAGCATTCCCTTTTATGTTTTCTAAATATGAAAATGATTCTATTTGGATTAATAGAATGAATGACACTTTGCAAAATCAATTATCTGCTGAAGTTAGAAAAGCGTTTAACGATTTTGATGATATACATATAGAAGTCCGTTCGTTATTTCAGCATTTAAAGTATTATGATAAGTCCTTCAGAGAGCCTAGAATTATAACAGTAACTTCAGATGTAGATTACAGATACAAAACCATTGTAACAGATACTATTGTATTATTAGCTTTAGATACTTATTTAGGTTCTAATCATGAGTTTTACGAAGGCATTCCAAAATATATAAGCCAAAATCTAAACCGATCTCAATTAGTTTGTGATTTGGCAACAAATTATTCAGAACAGTATATACATCAAAAAAGTAGAAAAACACTGTTAGACGAGATGATTTATTTCGGCAAGCAGTTATACTTTAAAGATGTAATGATTCCTTTTAAAACAGATGCAGATAAAATAGGTTATACTCAACAACAATTAGATTGGGCTGCTGAAAATGAAAGCTATATTTGGCGTTACTTTATTGAAAAAGAAATGCTTTTTAGTACAGATAATAGTTTACCAAATAGGTTTATAGCTTTAGCCCCATTTTCAAAATTTTATTTAGAGTTAGATAGTGAATCTCCAGGAAGGTTAGGTCAATATATAGGTTGGCAAATTGTGAGATCTTATATGAAAAACAATAAAGTGCCTTTAATGGATATGATGCAAAAAGATGCTGAAGAAATATTTAATAATTCAAATTTTAAACCAAGTAAATAATGTCAAAAACTTTAAAATCAACTATAGAGCTTCAAGTTGAATTAGATGAAAACAGAATTCCAGAAAAGTTAAGCTGGACAGCAAAAGATGGAGGTGTAAATAAAGAAGAAGCTAAAGCTATGATGTTATCGGTTTGGGATAGTAAGGCTCAAGAAACTTTGCGTATAGACCTTTGGACAAAAGATATGCCTGTTGATGAAATGAAGCAGTTTTTTCATCAAACATTAGTCGCAATGAGTGATACTTTTAATAGAGCAACACAAGATGAAAAGATGACAGCTACTATGAAAGATTTTTGCGATTACTTTGCTGAAAAGCTAGAGTTGAAAAAATAGATAGACAGAATTATTTTTTTAAAATTCTGAAAATAAGATATTTTGATATACTTTTTTTTGTAGTTTTATATAGCTATTAATTAATTTTTGTATAATTCTTCAAACGTATTACAAGTGAAAAAACTTATATTTTCGTTTAGTTTAATGTTGTCATTGTCTAACGTATTTGCACAACAGCAACCAGTCAATTCTGCTACTAACTCAACTCCAATTAAGAATATTTCTTCAATAACTTGGGAGAAAAATTCTGACGACACCTATAAGATTTATAACGAAGAAGGTAGAAAGTTGGATGATTTTATGTTTATAGGCGCTTTAAAAACTGATACTTTAGCAGTATTACATAAGTCTTCTAGATCAGTATTATTAATGCCTGACTTTTATTCGGCTTCCAGTAATATAAATAGAAAAGGAGTTGTTCTTGCTAAAAATGTAAGTAAAGATTTTTATATCACTAACCCAAAATCATATATAACCTTTATTAATGATGAAGATTATATAGGTGAAGCAACAAATGTTAATGGTGATTATGTTATTTATATATCAGATCTTGATAAAACTTATTTAGAAAAAGATATTAGAGGGTTTTCTAATTGGGGAGCAAAAAACATTACCGATTTAGGATATGCACCAGAAAATACATTTTGGTATAGAAACGTAAGTACTGAATCTTATGGGATTATTAAACGAGGTGAAACAATAGATTATAGTTTAGCTACGCCAAAAAAAGATGGTAATAACCTTGTAGTTACTTTTGATGGGAAAATAGAATATACTTTAGAAAACTACTATTCTGCATCTGCATTCGTTATGAAGCCAGTTAAAATTAGAGCTATAAGTGAAAATGAAACAAATACTAAATCTGGATGTGTTCAAGGAGATTGTTTAAATGGTTGGGGTAAATGGGAATTTGCAGATGGCGCATATTATGATGGCTTTTGGGAGAACGGAAAAAGACATAATTACGGATTATATATGTGGGCAGAAGGAGGAAAATATATAGGCAATTGGGATACCGACAATATGAGCGGTTATGGAGTTTATATTGCTAAAAATGAAGATAATATTATTGGTAACTACAAAAATGGCAACCTTAACGGATTTGGAATTAGTGTAAAAAGCGGAACATGGAGTCAAGGAGTTTATGAAAATGGAACACTAATAACACCATATGATTTTTATGATAATGGAGTTGATATTGGATGTACAGCAGGAGATTGTCAAAACAAATATGGAAGAATGGAGTGGAGTAATGGAGATAGTTATACAGGTTTTTTCAAAAATGGGAAATTATATATGGGAACCTATAATTTTGCTAGTGGCGAAAGATATACAGGAACGTTTAATGAAAGTAATCAGTTTCATGGTACAGGTCGTTATTTTTTTAATGACAATAGTTATTATGGAGGTGAATGGAAAAACGGAAAATATGATGGAAAAGGATACTTTCATGATAAAGATATAAATCAGAAAATAGGCATCTGGTCTAAAGGAACATTAATTAAATCATATAAATAATTTAATGCGCAAAATTGTATTCGGAATTGCTATAGCGTTAATAGTATTAATTGCATTTAAGTACTGTAGCGACAAAAAAGAAGACAAAATTGTGCTTCAAGAAAGTTCTGCATTAATACAAGAGCAAATAAAAAATGTTGGTAAACTTATAGTTACCGAAGGTCATTTAAGCGAAGTTTTTAATTATAAAAATTCAAAAGAAATTTTTGGAAGTTTAATTACTTCAGACAAAAAAGCATTAGTAGTAGTTAATGCAGATGTATTTGTTTCATACGATTTAAGCCTACTAGAATATGAAATTGATGAAGCAACAAAAACATTAACTCTAATCAGTATTCCAGAAGAAGAAATAAAAATAAATCCAGATTTTGAGTACTACGATATTCAAGCAGATTATTTTAATGCTTTTGAGGCTAAAGATTATAACGACATAAAAGAAACAGTAAAAAAGTCTTTACTCAAAAAAATAGAAAATTCAGACATAAAAAAGAATGCTAAAAATAGATTGATTAGCGAGTTGTCAAAGTTTTATATTCTAACAAATTCTTTAGGTTGGACACTTAAGTACAATGAAAATATAATTGAAAACACTCAAGATTTTCAAGGTCTTAAACTATAATTTTTTACTTAAGCTAACCCAACCACCACCATTAGTAGCTTCAATATTATTTAAACTTAAAAATTTAGCAGCTTTAGCTGAACGTATTCCGCTTTCACAGCAAACAACGAAAGGTTTATTCATTTGCTTCAACTCATTTACATGATTATGTAAATCATCTAGTGGAATATGTTTTGAGTTTTCAATATGTCCTTTATCCCATTCACGTAGTGTTCTAACATCTAATACTACTGCTCCATTATCTAAAAAATCTTGAACTTGCCTTTTCTTTGTTCCAAAAATAAAATCTAAAAATCCCATAGTCTTCTTTTTTACATAAATTTACAATAATTAAATACATTTCATTTGAAACCTGAAACCAGAAAGGAAGAAATTATAAAAACTGCAGCGAAACTTTTTAAAGAAAAAGGTTATAGTGCAGTGACAATGCGAGATTTAGCTACTGCTATGGGAATTAAAGCCGCTAGTCTTTATAACCATATTACATCAAAACAAGAAATTCTAAAAGTGATTATTATTTCGTTGGCTGAAGAGTTTACACAAGAGATGAATTTAATCAAAACTTCAAATCATAAAGCAATAGATAAGTTGCAAATGATTGTATCACTTCATGTCCAAATTACAGTAAAAAACACATATGGAATGGCTTGCCTTAATAACGATTGGATGCATTTAGAAGAGCAGTTAGATTATTATTTAGAGCTACGAAAAAAGTATGAACAAGATTTTATAGACATTATTAAATCTGGTATAAAATCAAACGAAATCATAGATTCTAACCCAGAAATTATTATGTTTTCAATCCTGTCAACTCTACGTTCACTTTATCTTTGGATACCAAAAAAAGAGGATATCAACTCTAACAGTTTAGCACAAAGTTTAAGCAAAGTTCTCATCAGCGGAATTAACACATAATTTAGATTTTATTTTGTAAATTTGTCAAGCAAACTAACAAGTGTTAGTTAAATATGATTTGTAAAATAAATGGCAGATTTTTATAACCTAAAAGTATCAGAAATTTATAAAGAAACAAAAGACACAGTTGTTGTTGCTTTTGAAGTGCCTGATCATCTCAAAGAAAAGTTTAAATTTAAACAAGGACAGCATTTAACCTTGCGTAAAGAAATTAATGGGCAAGACATTCGTCGTAATTATTCATTATGTTCAAGTCCTATTGATAACGAATGGAAGGTTGCAATTAAAACTATCCGCGAAGGTGTTTTTTCTAACTATGCTTTTAACGAACTTAAAAAGGGAGACGAATTGCAAGTTATGCCTCCACATGGTGAGTTTTATGTAGAGTGTGAGCCTAATTCTTCAAAAAATTATATAGCATTTGCAGCAGGAAGCGGAATTACACCAATGCTATCAATCATAAAAACCCATTTACATAAAGAGCCAAACAGTACATTCAAACTGTTTTACTTGAATAGGACTGTTAAATCCATTATCTTTAAAGAAGAAATTGAGCAGCTCAAGAATGAGTTTTTTGGTCGTTTTCAAGTGTTCTATTTTTTGACGAAGGAACAACGAGATATTCCGTTTTTAAATGGACGATTTGATAAAGAAAAATTAGCAGTTTTAACCAAAACTTTTATTGATATTCCAGATACAAATCATGCATTTATTTGTGGGCCTCAAGATATGATTTTCTTAATTCGTGATGAGTTACAAGCAGCTGGGTTAAGTAAAGAAAAAATACATTACGAACTTTTCTTTTCAGGAAGTTCAGAAGAAGAAAATAAACACATCGCAGAAGTTCTTGAAGAAAAAGCGGATGGAACCGAAGTAACCATTATTGATGGTGGTAAGGAATTCCATTTTATAATGGATGACGATTTTGATAATATACTAGATGGTGCTTTGGCAGCAGGAGCCGATTTACCTTTTGCATGCAAAGGTGGTGTTTGCAGCACATGCAAATGTCAAGTAGTTGAAGGTTCGGTAAAAATGAAAGTAAACTATGCACTTGAAGATAAAGAAGTGGCACAAAATTATGTACTAAGTTGCCAGGCAGTGCCAACGACTAAAGTAGTAAAAGTAAATTTTGATGTTTAAAATAATATAAAATTATTAAGTTCAACACGCTAATGGCTAAAAGCCAATAGCTAAAAGCTAAAAGAATGAGTGAAGAACAAATAAAAAACCTAGAAGCTCAATTTGAAGCACGTATTGCTCGTGACGAAAAAATTGAAGCTAAAGATTGGATGCCAGAAAAGTATCGCCAAACACATATCAGGCAAATGTCGCAACATGCACATTCCGAAATTGTTGGTATGCTTCCAGAAGGTAATTGGATAACAAGAGCACCTTCTTTAAGACGTAAAGTGGCATTGTTAGCTAAAGTTCAAGATGAAGCAGGTCATGGATTATACTTGTATTCTGCATGTGAAACATTAGGAATTTCTCGCGATGAATTATATGATCAATTACATTCAGGTAAAGCAAAGTATTCTTCAATATTTAATTACCCAACAGTAACTTGGGCAGATATGGGAGCAATTGGTTGGTTGGTAGATGGCGCAGCCATTATTAATCAAGTGCCTTTGTGTAATACTTCGTACGGACCTTATGCAAGAGCAATGGTACGTGTTTGTAAAGAAGAGAGTTTTCACCAACGTCAAGGGTATGAAATCATGATAAAACTGGCTAACGGAACGCCAGAGCAAAAAGAAATGGCTCAAGATGCATTAAATCGTTGGTGGTGGCCAAGTTTAATGATGTTAGGTCCAACAGATGCAGAATCAATACATACAGAGCAATCTATGAAATGGAAGCTAAAACGTAAATCAAATGACGAATTGCGTCAGCAGTTTATAGATCAAACTGTACCTCAAGCAGATTTGATAGGACTTACAATTCCAGATCCAGATTTAAAATGGAATGAAGAAAAAGGAAGTTATGATTTTGGAGAAATAAATTGGGATGAATTCTGGCAAGTAGTCAAAGGTCATGGTCCTTGTAATAAAGAACGAATGAATGCCAGAGTTGGAGCTTGGGAAAGAGGAGAATGGGTGCGTGATGCAGCAATGGCTTATGCAGAAAAACAACAACAAAAGAAAGAAAAACAAGTAGTTTAATAAATAGAATTATGGCAACAAAAAATTGGCCACTTTGGGAAGTCTTCGTAAGAAGCAAAAATGGGTTAGAGCATCGTCATTTTGGAAGCCTTCATGCTGCTGATGCAGAAATGGCACTAGAAAATGCTAGAGATGTATATACAAGACGTAATGAAGGTGTAAGTATTTGGGTTGTAGAGTCCAAACATATAACAGCTTCAAATCCTGAACATAATGGAGAACTGTTTGAACCTGCTCAAGATAAAGTATATCGTCATCCAACATTTTACGATTTACCTGACGAAGTAAAACATATGTAATGAAAGAGAATCTTTATAAATACATTTTAGGTATTGCAGATAATAGCCTTATTCTGGGTCAAAGAATGGGATCATTAACTGGTCATGGACCAAGCCTAGAAACAGATATAGCTTGCACAAATATCTCTTTAGATTTATTTGGGCAAGTACGTAGTTATTACCAATATGCAGCTAAAATAGCAGGAGATGGGAGAACTGAAGACGATATTGCAATGCTTCGTAAAGAAAGGGAATATGTAAATGTGTTATTGGTCGAGCAACCTAATACAGATTTTGCATATACAATGGCTCGTCAGTTTTTGTTCGATGTCTATCATTTATTGTTTTTAAATGAATTGCAAAAAAGTAAAGATTTAACCTTATCTGCAATTGCATCAAAGTCTATAAAGGAAGTGAGCTATCATCAACGTTTTTCATCAGATTGGATAAAAAGGCTTGGAGATGGGACAAATTTAAGCCATCAAAAAATGCAAGATGCTATTGATGCTTTGTGGACATATACAGACGAATTATTCCACCAAACTCAAGCAGACAAAGTGATGGTAAAAGAGGGTGTTGGTGTTGATGTTACAAAATTAAAAGAGACTTATTATAAACAAGTCAATGAGGTTTTAGAAGAAGCTACGCTTAGCATTCCTGAATCAAAATATTTTCAAAAAGGAGGAAAAGAAGGTATTCATACAGAACATATGGGATATTTGTTAAGTGATTTACAATATATGCAACGAACCTATCCAAATATGGAATGGTAGAAAATGGTAGCAGAAAAACAACATATCGACAAAATATTAATTCCAATTCTGGAGCAAGTTTCTGATCCAGAAATTCCAGTATTGTCAATTATGGACATGGGAGTTGTACGTTCTGCAATTATTGAAAATAATATTGTAAAAGTTCAAATTACACCAACCTATAGTGGATGTCCAGCAATGGATGTTATAGGTGATGATATAAAAGCTGCTTTAAAAACAATAGGATACAATTCTGAGATAGAATTAATTCTATCTCCAGCTTGGACAACCGATTGGATAACACCAAGAGGTAGAAAATCATTAGAAAATTATGGTATAGCAGCACCTTTAGATGCTGAAGCAGATAAAGATGTTTTATTAAATGGTAAAAGAATAGTAAAATGTACTAATTGTGGTTCAACAAACACCAAATTAGTAAGTCAGTTTGGTTCAACAGCATGCAAAGCACAATTTCAGTGTGAAGATTGCCTAGAGCCTTTTGATTACTTTAAATGTCTTAAATAAAGAGACATTAGTTCGAGTGATTTTCTGTCAAATTGAGCGCAGTCGAAATCTAGGAAAATTGTATCGAGAACAAATAAAAAAATATAGGTATGAGTAACAATTCAATTCTATTAAAAATTGAAAACAAAGTAGCATATATTACGCTAAACAGACCAGAAGTTTTTAATAGTATCAATCGTGAAATGGCATTTTTATTTCAAGATACTTTAGACGCTTGCGAAAAAAATGAAGAGGTAAGAGCGATTGTTATTACTGGTAACGGAAAAGCTTTTGGAGCAGGTCAAGATTTAAAAGAAGTCACTGACCCAGATTTAAATCCAGGATTCAAAAAAATTCTAGACGAACATTACAACCCAATAATTACTAGAATTAGAAACATAAAAAAGCCAATTATTGCAGCAGTAAATGGTGTGGCAGCAGGAGCAGCTGCAAATATTGCATTAGCTTGCGATATTGTTGTCGCACATGAAAAAGTAAGTTTTATACAAGCCTTTAGTCTTATTGGATTGATTCCTGACAGTGGAGGAACATTCTTTTTACCAAGATTAATTGGGTTTCAAAAAGCATCAGCTTTAGCCATGTTAGGAGATAAAGTTTCAGCTGAAGAAGCAGAAAAAATGGGAATGATTTACAAAATAATTCCATTAGAAAATTTTGAAGAAGAAGTAGAAGCTTTAGCTGTAAAACTAGCCAATATGCCAACCAAAGCGTTAGGTATGATTAAAGAATTGTTCAACAAATCGATGACAAATACGTTGGACGAGCAATTAGCTTTAGAATCTAAATTACAAATTGAAGCAGCACAAAGTGAAGATTATACGGAAGGCGTTGCAGCTTTTATTGAAAAGCGAAAACCGAATTTTAAAGGAAAATAATATTGAATTGTCACCTCGAGCGCAGTCGAGAGGTCGATTGAAAGACAAATATAATATATGAATGTAGGAATCATAGGAAGTGGAACAATGGGAAGTGGTATAGCACAAGTTGCTGCAACTTCTGGTTGTAAAGTGAAATTATACGATACCAATCAAGCGGCTTTAGATAAAGCAAAATCAGCTTTAGAAAAAATATTAGCACGTTTGGTTGAAAAAGGACGTATTGATACAGCTGAAAAATCACGAATTCAAAATAATATTTCTTACATAGTTAAATTAAAAGATTTAGCAGATTCAGATTTAACTATTGAAGCCATTATTGAAAGTCTTGATATCAAGAAAAAAGTCTTTTCAGAATTAGAAACGTATGTTTCTAATGATTGTATCATAGCATCAAACACTTCAAGTTTATCAATAGCTTCTATTGCAGCATCGCTTAAAAAACCAGAACGCTGTATTGGTATTCACTTTTTCAACCCAGCGCCTTTAATGCAATTGGTTGAGGTGATTCCCGCAATTCAAACATCAAAGGAAGTTTTAGAAAATTCAATTAAAATCATTTCCGATTGGAAAAAAGTAGTTGCTGTAGCTAAAGACACTCCAGGTTTTATCGTCAACCGTGTTGCTAGACCATTTTATGGAGAATCATTACGAATCTATGAAGAAGGTATTGCAGATTTCGCAACTATAGATCATAGTTTAAAGTCGCTTGGAGGTTTCAGAATGGGACCTTTCGAGTTGATGGATTTTATTGGAAATGATGTAAACTATACAGTAACCGAAACTGTATTTACAGCCTTTTATTTCGATCCGAGATACAAACCAGCATTTACTCAAAAGCGTTTTGCTGAAGCAGGCTATTTAGGAAGAAAATCTGGAAAAGGTTATTATGATTATGATGAAAATGGATCGATTGTCACCTCGAGCGCAGTCGAGAGGTCACATAGCGAAGAGCTATCACAAAAAATATTCAATCGTGTTTTAGTCATGTTAATAAACGAAGCTGCAGACGCTTTATTTTTAAATATCGCTTCAGCCAAAGACATTGATAACGCTATGACAAAAGGTGTTAATTACCCAAAAGGGTTATTGGCTTGGGCAGATGAAAAAGGGATCGATTGGTGTGTGTCTAAAATGGATGAACTGTATAAAGAGTATCATGAAGACAGATACCGTTGCAGTCCATTGTTACGAAAAATGAAAATAGAAAACAAAACATTTTTTTAATGAAAGGCGAACAAATACCCTACAAAATGTTGAGTCAAGATGCCTATAGCCAATGGTTGGGTATCAAGATATTAGAATGTGAAATAGGTAGATGTAAAGTCGCTATGACTGTTCGTAAGGAAATGCTAAATAGTATGAATAAAGCTCATGGTGGCATTAGTTATTCATTAGCAGATACTGCTTTTGGCTTTGCAGCAAATACACATGGTAAATATGCGGTTTCAATTGAAACAAGTATCAACCATATTGAGGCATTAAATGAAGGTGATTATTTGGTAGCAGAATCTGTAATAGAAAAAGTAAATAATAAATTAGGCTTCAATATTATTGAAGTCAAAAGAGGAAATGAATTAGTAGCACTATTCAAAGGTGTTGTTTATAGAACTCAAAAAGATTGGGAAGAGTAAAGTGAAATGATTTGTCATTTCGTACTTGATACGGAATCCATATAAATAATTATGAAAGAAGCATATATCATTGATGGAGTACGTACTCCAATAGGAAGTTATCAAGGGACTTTAGCATCTGTTCGTACAGACGATTTAGGAGCTTTAGTTATTGAAGAAATTGTAAAACGAAATCCAAACATACCAAAAGTAGCCTACGACGATGTTATATTAGGTTGTGCCAATCAAGCAGGTGAAGATAATCGTAATGTTGCGAGAATGTCTGCTTTATTAGCGGGTTTACCATTCACAGTTCCTGGAGAAACAGTTAATCGCTTATGTAGTTCAGGTTTATCAGCAATTATACACGCAAACAGAGCAATTAAAGCAGGTGATGGTGATGTATTTATAGCTGGAGGAGTTGAGAACATGACACGCGGACCATACGTAGTTGCAAAACCATCAAGTGCTTTTGGAACAGACGCAAAAATGTATGATTCTAGTTTTGGATGGCGATTTATCAATCCGAAAATGCAAAAAATGTACGGAACAGATGGTATGGGAAATACCGCAGAAAACCTCGTAGAAAAATATAATATCTCACGTGAAGACCAAGATAAATTTGCATATTGGAGCCAAATGAAAGCTGCCAAAGCTCAAGAAAATGGGCGTTTAGCAAAAGAAATAGTAACAGTTGAAATTCCACAACGTAAAAAGGAACCAATCAAATTTTCAAAAGACGAGTTTGTAAAACCAAACACATCTTTAGAAGTACTAGGAAAATTAAGAGGTGCTTTTAAAGCTGAAGGCGGAAGTGTGACTGCTGGAAATTCATCTGGATTAAATGATGGAGCAGCTGCAACCATTATTGCATCTGAAGATGCTGTAAAAAAATACAATTTAAAACCATTAGCAAGAATTGTGAGTTCTGCTGTAGTTGGTGTCGAACCAAGAATCATGGGAATTGGTCCTGTTGAAGCGTCAAATAAGGCTTTAGCTAAAGCAGGTTTGACAATGAACGATATCGATATTATTGAACTTAATGAGGCTTTTGCTGCACAAGCATTAGCATGTACAAGAGCTTGGGGAATTGCAGATAATGATTCAAGGTTAAATCCAAATGGAGGTTCTATTGCTATAGGTCATCCACTTGGTGTAACAGGAGCAAGAATTGCATATTCTGCTGCATTAGAATTACACGAACAAAACAAAAAGTATGCATTAATTACGATGTGTATTGGTGTAGGTCAAGGTTATGCAGCAATAATTGAAAGAGTTTAAGAATGAAAATACTTATTATAGGAGGAAACGGAACCATTGGTAAAAAAGTAACTGAAAGACTTTCACATAAGCATGAGGTTATAGTAGCTGGGCGACATTCAGGTGATGTTACGGTCGATTTTTCAGATTCAAAATCTATAAAATCAATGTTTGAAAAAGTTGGAAAACTGGATAGTATTGTAACAATCGCAGGAGATGCTAAATGGGATAAGTTCAATAAGCTTTCAGAAGATGATTTTTACATTGGAATAAAGAGCAAGTTAATGGGACAAGTTAATGTTGTTAGAATTGGAAAAGATTATTTAAACACTAAAGGTTCTATTACATTATCAACTGGAATTTTGGCTGACGACCCTGTAGATATGACTACGAGTGCTGCAATGGTTAATGGAGCTATTCATAGCTTTGTAAAAGCTGTTGCTTTAGAACTTGAAAATGGAATTAGAATTAATGCTGTAAGCTCAGATTTAGTTGAAGATGCTTATGAAAAATATAAAGATTATTTCCCAGGAAATACACCTGTACCAATGTCTAAAATAGTTGATGGTTACATCAAATGTATTGAAGGAATAATTACAGGAAGAATAATTAGAATAATGGCATAACGAGTTATTATGAATAAAATACAACACTACGTCCTAGGTCAATGGACATCAGGAAAAGAAGGAGGAACTCCAGTTTTAGATGCTATAACAGGTGAAGCTTTTACTAGTGTAGCCATTGAAGGATTAGACATTCCTGAAGTTTTAAATTATGGTAGAACAAAAGGAGGCGAAGTACTTCGAAAAATGACCTTTCAGGAGCGTGGAAATATGCTAAAAAAATTAGCATTATATCTTACTAAAAGAAAAGACGCATTCTACGAGTTAAGTTATAGAACAGGAGCAACCAAAGTAGATAGTTGGATAGATATTGAAGGAGGATTTGGTAACTTATTTGCCAATGCTTCTTTAAGAAAGTTATTTCCAAATCAGCCTTATCATGTTGAAGGGGATGCTATCGATTTGTCTCGTGGAGGACGTTTTATGGCACATCATATCATGGTGCCTAAAAAAGGAGTGGCAGTCCACATTAACGCATTCAATTTCCCTGTTTGGGGAATGTTAGAAAAATGTGCAGTTAATTGGATGGCAGGAGTTCCTGCAGTGGTTTTACCAGCACCTTCATCTTCTTATTTAGCTGAAGCAGTAGCAAGAGAAATTATTGCTTCTGGAATATTGCCAGAAGGTGCATTACAAATCATAAACGGAACAGTTAAAAATATATTAGATACAGTAGAATCTCAAGATGTAGTAACATTTACTGGTTCTGCACAAACAGGAAGATTGCTTAAAGCACATCCAAGATTAATACAAGAATCTGTACCATTTACAATGGAAGCCGATTCATTAAATGCATCTATTTTAGGAGAAGATGCAGTTCCTGGAACACCAGAATTTGATTTATTTATCAAAGAGGTCAGAAAAGAAATGACAGTAAAAGCAGGACAAAAATGTACTGCGATTCGTAGAATTATTGTTCCTGAAAAATTGGTTGAAGATGTTCAAATGGCTTTAGGGAAAGAGTTAGATAAAATTACTATTGGAGATCCAAGACTAAAAGAGGTTAGAATGGGATCTTTGGTAAGTCATCAGCAAGTTCAAGCCGTTAGAGATTCTGTAAGCGATTTATCAAAAGAAGCACAAATTGTTTACGGTAATTTAGACAAAATTGAAACTATTGGAGCAGATGCTAAAAAAGGTGCTTTTATAAGTCCAATTTTATTAAGAGCAGACTATCCTTTTAAAAATACTATTATTCATGAACGTGAAGCTTTTGGTCCAGTTAGTACCATTATGCCATATAAAAATTTAGACGAAGCTATATTATTAGCCCAAATGGGTAAAGGCTCATTAGTATCTTCAATAGCAACATATGACGATAAAATTGCTAAAGATTATGTAGTCAATGCAGCATCTCATCATGGACGTATTATGGTTATTAATCGTGAAATGGCGAAAGAAAGTACAGGACATGGTTCACCATTACCATATTTAGTTCACGGTGGTCCAGGACGTGCTGGTGGAGGAGAAGAAATGGGAGGTGTACGAGGTATAAAACATTATTTACAGCGTACAGCTATTCAAGGTTCGCCTACAACAATTACCGAAATCACAGGTATTTACCAACAAAAAGCAAAATATAAGGACGCAGAACAACACCCTTTTAAATACCATTGGGAAGACATCCAACCAGGTATGTCTATGAAAACGCATAAGCGTACCATTACAGATACTGATATTATCAATTTCGCGAATGTGACTTGGGATCATTTCTATGCGCATACAGATATTACCTCATTAGATGGTAGTATTTTCGAGAAAAGAACTGCTCATGGATATTTCATTATTTCAGCAGCAGCAGGCTTATTTGTTCACCCTAATAAAGGGCCAGTTTCTGCAAATTATGGACTGGAAGAATGTCGTTTCTTACGTCCATTGTATCATAACGATACTATTTATGTTCGTTTAACATGCAAACAAAAAGTAGATAGAGATGTGGCTTCGGCTGAACATCCTAGTGGAATTGTAAAATGGTTCGCAGAAATATTTGATGCTGATGACGAATTAGTAGCATTAGCAACTGTGTTAACAATGGTTCAGAAAAAACAAGAAACATTTGTTGAAATGACTGATGAAAAAATTGATGAATGTCTTTCAAAATTAACATCAGACACAAAACCTAGATGGGGAATTATGACGCCTCAACACATGATTGAGCATTTAGAATATACTTATAAAATTGCTTCAGGAGAAATTCAAGATTTTGAAGTAGCAACACCAGAAAAGATTTTAGAGAAGGTGCATAATAGTTTATGGAGTTATGATAAGTTTCCTAGAAACACTCAATTCCCTCAATTAGAGAAAGATACTTTAGAATCTTTAAAACATTCAGATTTAAATACTGCAATTGAAAAATTTAAAGCACAAAGAGAAAAGTACATAGTATTTTTTAAAGAAAATCCAGAGGCAAAATTAAAGAATTTAGTTTTTGGTGAATTGAATCGTTATGAGTCATATTTATTAGAAAGAAAACATCTAAATCATCATTTCGAACAATTCGGATTAATATAAATAACCAAGAAATTAAACAAAGATATGAGTGATCCATATGTTAAGTTGGATATAATAAACGAAGTAGGATACATTGAGTTTTTTCATCCTGCACATAACTCTTTACCAGGAGATTTGTTAGCAAAATTAGCGCATACAATAACTGATGCAGGAAACAATAACAAGATTAGAGTTCTTGTTTTAAAAAGTGGAAAAGACAGAACGTTTTGTGCTGGAGCAAGTTTCAAAGAATTAATAAACATCAATGATGAAGCGACAGGAAAAGTATTCTTTTCGGGTTTTGCAAATGTTATAAATGCAATGCGTAAATGTCCAAAATTCATTATTGGTAGAATTCAAGGCAAAACAGTTGGAGGAGGTGTTGGATTAGCAGCATCAACCGATTATTGTATGGCAACAAAATTTGCAGCAATTAAATTAAGTGAGCTAAATGTTGGCATTGGACCATTTGTGGTTGGACCAGCAATCGAACGTAAAATCGGTTTAAGCGGAATGTCTCAAATAGCAATTGATGCAGATTCATTTTATTCTGCTGAATGGGCCAAACAAAAAGGCTTATTTACGCAAGTTTATGATTCAACTGATGATTTGGATGAAGCTGTAAAAGAATTTGCTGAAAATTTATGCAATTACAATACAGAAGCCATGAAAGAAATGAAAACCATATTCTGGAAAGGAACTGAAGATTGGGACAATCTATTAGCAGAGCGTGCTGCAATAAGTGGAAGACTTGTGCTTTCAGATTTTACAAAAGAAAAATTAAAAGGATTTAAATAAAAATGATTTACAGTTTCAACGGTTATATTCCAGTAGTTCACGAGAGTAGTTTCGTGCATCCTTTGGCTGCTGTAACAGGAAACGTCATCATTGGTAAAAACTGTTATATAGGTCCAGGAGCTGCAATACGTGGAGATTGGGGACAAATCATTTTAGAAGATGGTGTAAATGTACAAGAAAATTGTACTGTGCATATGTTTCCAGGTAAATCCATAACACTAAAAGAAAGTGCACATGTTGGTCATGGAGCAATCATTCATGGCGCAAATTTGGGTAAAAATTGCATGATTGGAATGAATACTGTCATTATGGATGATGCCGAAATTGGAGACGAATCTATAGTAGGAGCCATGTCATTTGTAAAGGCTGAAACTATAATTCCGAAACGAAGTTTAGTGGTTGGTAATCCTGCTAAAGTGTTAAAAGAAGTGACAGATGATATGATTGCCTGGAAAACAAAAGGCACCCAATTGTATCAGCAATTACCAGCAGATTGCCAAAGTAGTTTAAAAGAAGTAGAGCCTTTGAGGGAGGTACCAGAAAACATGAAAATTCAAGAAGGTGTTTATGATACACTTCGTGACTTTATGAAAAAATAGATTTGTCATTCCGCGCTTGATACGGAATCCAATATGATAAGAATTTAAAGAATGTCAAAATTTGAATTAAAAATGCCCAAAATGGGCGAAAGTATAACAGAAGGCACCATTATCAATTGGTTGATTAATGAAGGCGATAGTTTTAATGAAGGCGATATTATCCTTGAAGTTGCAACTGATAAAGTTGATAACGAAGTGCCAGCTCCAGCATCAGGAACATTAATAAAAACTATGTTTCAAGCTAAAGACGTGGTGCCTGTTGGAGAAGTATTGGCTATTCTTGAAGTTTCTAAAGAGGTAAAAACTAAAACAGATAAAGTTGAAAAAGTTGTCAGTTCGAGTAAATTCGATACACATTCAAGCGAAAAGAAATCATCTGAACCAGAAACGTTTAATCAAATTTTAAGTAAGAAGTTTCATTACGGAAACATTTCTGAGACCCAAAGTAAGCATATACAATTACCTGCTGCAAAACAAAAAAATAGTACATTTTATTCTCCACTAATTAAAAGTATTGCAAAGGAGCATCATATCAGTTTTGAAGAATTGGCACGAATTCCAGCTTTTGGAAATAATGGGCGTTTGCGAAAAAGTGATTTACAGAAATATATTGAAATTGGAAGACCATTTAAGTTTGTTCAACCAAATATAATGCATGATCCAACTGCCTATAGAATTCCTCAATTAAATTTTGATAAAGGCAAAGGAAAAGTAATTGAGATGGATAGAATGCGCCAAATGATTGCAGATCATATGGTGTACTCAAAACATACATCACCTCATGTTACTGCTTATGTTGAAGCAGATTTAACTAATATGGTAAATTGGCGAAATGCGAATAAAGTAGCTTTCGAAAAGAAATATGGAGAACGTTTAACATTTACACCATTGTTTGTTGAAGCTGTAGCAAAAGCAGTGAAGGATTATCCAAATATCAATGCGTCTGTTGATGGAAATAATATTATTGTCAAAGAAGATATAAATATTGGTATGGCAACAGCATTACCAAGTGGAAATTTAATTGTTCCTGTGGTTAAAAATGCTGATACTAAAGATTTAAAACAGCTTGCAGCAAACGTCAACGAATTAGCCAATAAAGCACGAGAAAATAAATTGGCTGGCGACGATATAAAAGGAAGCACATTTACAATATCTAATGTTGGAACCTTTGGGAGCGTTATGGGAACACCAATTATTAATCAACCTGAAGTTGCCATTTTAGCGCTCGGAATTATTAAAAAACGCCCAGAAGTCATCACAACAGAGAAGGGAGATGAAATTGCTATTAGAAGTATGATGTATTTATCATTGTCGTTTGACCACAGAGTTGTTGATGGTTTTTTAGGTGGAAGTTTTGTACGTCGCGTAGCTGATTATTTTGAACAATTTGATGTAGATAGAAAGATATAAGATGAATAAAGAGATATTAAAAAAAGGGTTTTTAAACTTGTGCACTGCTAAGTCAATGGCAGAGTTATATGAAGCTAATTTTAAGCAAGTTTCAAAATACGTGCATGCAACATCACGAGGTCATGAAGCAATTCAGACTGCAATAGGAATGCAATTATTACCTCAAGATTATGCTTTTCCTTATTACAGAGATGATGCTATGTTATTATCGTTCGGATTGCAACCTTACGATTTAATGTTGCAATTACTAGCTAAAAAAGATGATCCATTTTCTGGAGGAAGAACCTATTATTCGCATCCTAGTTTAAAGGATGACGATAAACCTAAAATTCCGCATCAATCATCTGCAACAGGAATGCAAGCTATTCCTGCCACAGGAGTTGCTATGGGAATGCAATACAAAGAATTACAAGGGTTGGATGATAAGGCATTAAAGGATTTGCCATTGGTGGTATGTTCGCTTGGTGATGCTTCAGTTACAGAAGGTGAAATTGCTGAGGCCTTCCAAATGGCTGCTTTAAAGCAAATGCCAATTATCTTTTTGGTACAAGACAACGGTTGGGATATTTCTGCAAATGCAGCAGAAACCAGAGCTCAAAATGCTTTTGAATATGCTAGAGGATTCAATGGGTTAGAAGCTATATCAATAGATGGAGCCAACTTTACAGAAAGTTATGAAGCGGTTGAAAAAGTCATTGCAACTATTCGTAAAGAACGTAGGCCTTTTTTAATTCATGCTAAAGTACCATTATTAAATCATCACACTTCTGGTGTGCGTATGGAGTGGTATCGTGACGATTTGGATGAAGCACGATCTCGTGATCCTTATCCAGTATTAAAGGAACAATTAAAAGATAACGGATTTTCTTCTGAAGAAATTCTAGCTATAGAAAATTCCGCGAAAGCGAAAGTTCAGTCTGATTTTGAAAAGGCATTAAAAGCTGAAGACCCAAAACCAGAAGATTTATTCACTAACGATTTTGCACCAACTCCAATTACTGAAGAAAAAGGAGAGCGATCTCCTAAAGGAGCAGATAAAGTAGTGATGGTAGATTGTGCTTTATTTGCAGTTGAAGAATTGATGAAAAAGCACAAAGAGTGTTTGCTTTATGGACAAGATGTAGGAGGAAGACTTGGAGGTGTGTTTAGAGAAGCAGCAACGCTAGCTCAAAAGTTTGGAGATGATAGAGTATTCAATACACCAATACAGGAAGCCTTTATAGTTGGGTCAACAGTAGGAATGAGTGCAGTTGGTTTAAAGCCCATTGTTGAGGTTCAGTTTGCCGATTATATTTGGCCAGGACTTAATCAGTTGTTTACAGAAGTAAGTCGTAGTTGTTATTTGTCTAACGGAAAATGGCCAGTAAGCATGATTTTGCGTGTGCCAATTGGTGCTTATGGCAGTGGTGGTCCTTATCATTCATCTTCTGTTGAAAGTGTTTTAACTAATATTAGAGGAATAAAAATTGCATATCCAAGTAATGGAGCCGATTTAAAAGGCTTGATGAAAGCTGCCTATTATGATCCGAATCCAGTAGTCATTTTAGAACATAAAGGGTTGTATTGGTCAAAAGTTAAAGGAACACAAGGAGCAACATCAGTAGAGCCTGCCGAAGATTATGTGTTACCATTTGGTAAAGCTTGGGTGTTACAAGAAATCTGGAAACAAGAAAATGTAGAAACTTTAACTATTGTGACTTACGGAATGGGAGTGCATTGGGCAATGAATGCTTCAGAAGAACTTGGAATGAAAGACCAAATTGAAGTTATTGATTTACGCACGTTGTTTCCATTAGATGAAGAAACGATTATGAAATCGGTTAAGAAAACAGGAAAGTGTTTGGTGGTCACTGAAGAACCTTCTAACAATAGTTTTGCAAGAGCTTTGGCAGGAAAAATTCAGGAAGAGTGCTTCAAATTTTTAGATGCTCCAGTAATGACTATTGGTAGTGAGAACATGCCAGCAATTCCGTTAAATTCTACTTTAGAAGAAACCATGATTCCTTCCACTGAAAAGGTAAAAAAGAAAATAGAAAACTTATTAAATTACTAAATAAAAAAAGCGACTCAATTGAGTCGCTTTTTTTATAATTTATATTCCGAAAGTGGTTTTGTAAATTTTTCTGGGTCAGCAGCTAAATGATAACGAGGGTCGTCAACAGCTTCAACGATTACTTCTTTAAATTTAGGACTAGCCTTATACATTAAAGCCTTACAGTCTTCACTTAAATGTTTCAATTTAATCGTTTTCCCTTCAGCTTCATATTTATTGACTAAATTAAAAATAGCTTCTAATGCAGAATGATCACTTACACGAGATTCAACAAAGTCTATTTCAACATTTTGTGGATCATTTTTCACATCAAATTTAGCATTGAAATTTTGAACTGAACCAAAAAATAAAGGTCCCCAAATTTCATAAGTTTTAGTACCATCAGTTTGTATGCGTTTGCGAGCTCTAATCATAGTTGCATTTTTCCAAGCAAATACTAAAGCCGAAATAATTACACCTGCTATAACTGCAACAGCTAAATCTTTCCAGACTGTGATTGCAGAAACTGCAATTAAAACAATAGCGTCCGATAAAGGTATTTTTCTAATAATCCTGAAACTACTCCAAGCAAAAGTTCCTATAACAACCATAAACATTACGCCAACAAGTGCAGCAATAGGAATTTGCTCAATTAAAGGAGCGCCAAATAATACAAAACATAGTAAAGCGATTGCTGCAACTGCACCAGAAAGACGACCTCGTCCACCAGAATCTACATTAATAATTGATTGTCCAATCATAGCACATCCACCCATTCCACCAAAGAGTCCGTTTAAGATATTTGCACCACCTTGAGCGACACATTCTCTATTTCCGTTTCCTCTTGTTTCTGTAATTTCATCAACTAAATTTAGTGTCATAAGTGACTCAATTAAACCAACTGCAGCAAGTATAAAAGCTGTAGACAAAATTAAATCCCAATGACCTTGTAGTGTATAAAATAATGTAAAGATTTGATCTTGGAATGTTGGTAGTGTTCCTTGAAGACCTTCGCCTCCACCATCTTTTATAAATGAACCAACTGTACTTACTTCAATACCTCCAAAAATTGTTATACATGCTACTACTATTATTGCCAATAAAGCAGCAGGAATTTTTTTTGTCAATTTTGGTAAACCATACATAATTCCCATAGTTAAAGCCACAAAGCCTAACATGGTCCAAAGTGCTTGTCCAGTCATAAATTGGCTTTCACCATTTACAGTTTCTTTAAATAAGCCTAGTTGAGACAAGAAAATAACAATTGCTAAACCATTAACAAAGCCCATCATCACTGGATGAGGGATTAGCCGAACAAACTTTCCTAATTTAAAGACACCAGCGAGAATTTGAATTGCTCCAACGAATAGAAGTGTGATAAATAACCATTGCAAACCAAGATTCTCAACAGGGTTATCTAAAGTAATCCCAACTTCATTTCCTTTCTGAATTAAATGTACCATAACTACAGCCATTGCGCCTGTAGCACCAGAAATCATTCCTGGACGTCCTCCAAATAAAGCTGTGACAATTCCCATCATAAAAGCTCCGTAAAGGCCAACAAGAGGGTCAACACCAGCGACGAATGCAAATGCGACAGCTTCTGGAACCAATGCTAAAGCTACAGTTAATCCTGAAAGAATATCGTTTTTTGGGTTTTGGGTAAAATTGGTTCTGGTTTTTTGTCCTAATATCATAATTCGGTTATTCTGAAAGTCGGCAAAGATAGGGTTTTAAAAGTGAAGCCAAAAGTAGTGGTGATTTAAGGGATAAAAAAAAGCATCAATAATTACCTATTGATGCTTTTTTTATTTTAAGATTATGTTTATTGAACCATTCCTGGAGGATATTTTTCCATAATTTTTGAAACAAATTCTTTAATTCGTTCTTCTTTTTTATCCATTTTTTGAGTCAAATAACCTGTACCCATTCCTTGCCAAACTAGCTCTTTTTTGTTGGCATCGATTAGATCAATATACAAAGTGCCTTCAGTCGATGTTGATACTGAACTGTATCCAGTATTCCAATAGTAAGGACTCCAGCCCCAACCATATCCATAAGGGCCAAAACCGTTATTGTAAACATTTACTTTTTCACGAGATTTGGTAAAGATACTTACAAGCATGTCTGGGTTTTCAGATTTTGTAAACCCTTTAGCTAATAATTCTGATTCAATAGCACGAAGAATTCGACGTTTGTCAAGGTCACTAATTTCGGCTTTGTCAATTCCTGTTTTATAAAATGCAAAAGTTTTAAATTGACTAAAATTTGCATTTTTGTCATAGTCAGACGCCACTCTTACAGAGCTGCATGAGGTTGCTACCATTACTAATAATAGTAACAACGGTAAAGTTTTCATAATTTTTTTCATTGCAATTTTTATTTATGATTATAACGAGTTCAATAATTCATCATCAACCGTATGAGGAAGTGTTACTTTTAAATTTGGTTCTACTTCCATAGCACGTTTAATAGCAAAAACAGCTTCTTCATTTCTAGCCCAACTTCGTCTTGCTATTCCGTTATTTACATCCCAAAATAGCATTGATTTTAAGCGTCTTTCTGCGTCTGTAGTACCATCAAGAACCATACCAAATCCGCCATTTATAACTTCTCCCCAACCAACACCACCACCATTATGGATGCTTACCCAAGTTGCTCCTCTAAAGCTATCTCCAATAACATTATGTATTGCCATATCTGCCGTAAAGCGAGATCCATCATAAATATTACTAGTTTCTCTATATGGTGAATCCGTTCCAGAAACATCATGATGATCACGACCTAAAACAACATATCCAATCTCTCCTTTCGCAATGGCATCATTAAAAGCTTTTGCAATTTTCATTCTACCTTCTGCATCAGCATACAGTATTCTTGCTTGTGAGCCAACTACTAATTTATTTTCTTGAGCTCCTTTTATCCATTGGATGTTATCAGACATTTGTTGCTGAATTTCTTCAGGTGAATTAGTCTTAATGTTTTCAAGAACTTTACAGGCAATAGCATCTGTTTTAGCTAAATCTTCTGGTTTTCCTGAAGCACAAACCCAACGAAATGGTCCAAATCCATAATCAAAACACATTGGACCCATTATGTCTTGAACATAACTTGGATATTTAAACTCACGTCCTAAAGTTGGATTATCTGACATTACATCAGCTCCTGCTCGAGAAGCTTCTAATAGAAAAGCATTTCCATAATCAAAAAAGTAAGTGCCTTTTGCGGTGTGTTTATTAATTGCTTTAGCATGGCGACGCAATGTTTCTTGAACCTTTTCTTTAAATAATTGTGGATTGTTTGCCATCATATTATTAGCATCTTCAAATGAAATATCTACAGGGTAATAACCTCCAGCCCAAGGATTATGAAGTGAAGTTTGATCACTTCCTAAATCGATATGTATATCTGCTTCATCAAACTTCTCCCAGACTTCAACTATATTTCCTAAATAAGCAATTGAAACTGTTTCTTGTTCGGCTTTAGCTTTTTTTACTCGAGCAACAAGAGCGTTTAAATCGGTAATTTTTTCGTCTATCCATCCTTGGTCTAATCTAACTTGAGTGATTTTTGGGTTTACTTCTGCACAAACTGTAATACATCCAGCTATGTTACCAGCTTTTGGTTGTGCTCCTGACATACCTCCTAATCCAGACGTAACAAACAAGTTTCCTTTCGGCGATTTTTTTATTTTTCTGAAGCCGTTTAATACTGTAATAGTTGTGCCATGAACAATACCTTGTGGTCCAATATACATATAGCTTCCTGCAGTCATCTGCCCATATTGAGTCACTCCTAAAGCGTTGAATTTTTCCCAATCATCAGGTTTAGAGTAATTAGGAATCATCATTCCGTTTGTAACCACAACTCTTGGTGCATCTTTATGACTTGGAAACAATCCCATTGGATGTCCAGAATACATAACAAGTGTTTGCTCATTAGTCATTTCTGCTAAATACTTCATAGTTAATCTGTATTGAGCCCAATTAGAAAATACGGCTCCATTACCACCATAAGTAATTAATTCATGAGGATGCTGTGCAACTGCATAATCAAGATTATTCTGTATCATTAACATTATTGCTGCAGCTTGTTTCGATTTTGCAGGATATTCATCAATTGGTCGCGCATACATTTTATAATCTGGGCGCAAACGATACATATAAATACGTCCGTAAGTATCTAATTCGTGCTTAAATTCTGGTAATAATTCTGCATGGAATTTTTTATCAAAATAGCGTAATGCGTTTCGTAATGCTAGCTTTTTTTCCTCGTCAGTAAGTATCTCTTTACGCTTTGGTGCATGATTTATTGATGCTTCGTATGGTTTTGGTTGAGGTAATATACTAGGAATACCTTCTAAAATTTGATCTTTAAACGTTGCTGTAGTTGCTTGCATTACTTTTTTTTTAAATCTGTATTTTTATTAAAACCATAAGGACAGTGTCTGCATCCACTTTCGCAACAATAACCACGCTTTAAATGGTATTGCTCTGTGAAACAACGATATCCTTCTGGTGTTAAGTAATAATCGCCTTCTTCAATAGGGACATATTTCTTCATATATTACAAAGATAATGTAAATTCGAGAAAATATTCCTTGACTGAAGGTCAAGGTTTCAACTAAATTGTCATTCCCAAAATATTGGGAATCTAAAGATTTTTGAGATTGATAAAATATGATTTTTATATCTAAATATATAGTACCAAAGGGTTATACAGGAATTACCATTTTTCCATTTGTGTTTTTGAAGTATAAAGCATCAAAAGCTGATAAAGTATTGATTAATCATGAGATGATTCATTTAAGACAGCAAATAGAATTGTTAATTATTCCTTTTTTTATTTGGTATGGATTTGAATTTTTAATTAGATGTATTCAATATAGAAACAGAAATTTAGCTTATAGAAATATTTCTTTTGAACGCGAAGCTTACGCAAATGAAAACGACTTTAATTATTTAAAATCGAGATCGTTTTTTAATTATTTAAAATATCTTCGCAGGCATGATTTTTAGTCTAAATAAAAGCGTTAATCAATATGTGAATTTTCTCAATTCATCAAATGTTGAGATTTATATAAAACGTGAAGATGCTATTCATTCATTTGTTTCGGGTAATAAATACCGAAAACTAAAGTACAATTTGTTAGAAGCTAAGCAGCTTAATAAGAATACGCTATTAACCTTTGGAGGTGCATATTCTAATCATATTGCAGCAGTAGCTTCGGCTGGTAAAGAATTTGGATTTAAAACAATTGGAATAATTAGAGGAGAAGAATTAACATCAAAAATTGAATCTAATCCTACCTTAAAATTTGCTCAGCAAAACGGAATGGAATTTAAGTTTATTTCCAGAGAAGAGTATAAATTAAAAACTTTAGAGAGTTCAATTAAGCAATTAGAAGTAGAGTTTGATGACTTTTATTTAATACCTGAAGGAGGTACAAACAGTTTGGCTATAAAAGGATGTGAAGAGATTTTAACAGATGTAGATTTTGATTATGATTATATCTGTTGTTCTGTTGGTACAGGAGGAACAATTTCAGGACTAATAAATAGCTCTAAACTCAATCAAAAAATTATTGGATTTCCTGCTTTAAAAGGTGATTTTTTACAAGAAGAAATTAGTAAATTTGCCACGAAATCTAATTGGGAACTTGTTACTGATTATAATTTTGGAGGTTATGCCAAAATAAATGAGAAATTAATCAGTTTTATAAACCAGTTTAAGAAAGAAAATAATATTCCGTTAGACCCTGTTTATACTGGTAAAATGATGTATGGAATTTTTGATTTGGTAAATAAGGGACATTTTCCAAAAGGCTCAAAAATTTTAGCTATTCATACTGGTGGACTCCAAGGTATAGAAGGAATGAATAAAACTTTGAAACAGAAACAACTACCTTTAATACGCTAATAAATATATGAAACGCATCCTTTTAGTCTTAATACTTGGTTTAGTAATTGTGAGTTGTGGCTCCAAAAAGCGTATAGTAACCAAAAAGAAAAACTCTAAAGCAAAAACTGAGCGAGTTATTGTAAAGACTGAAACAAATAAAACTACAGAAATTGAAGATGATAAAGTAGAAGAGGAAGATATTAAATCGACACCTGTTTCTAGTTATACAAATACAACTGAAGATTATATAGCAAATTTTAGTGACATTGCTAAAGTAGAAATGCGTAAATATAAAATTCCTGCTAGTATTACATTAGCACAAGGTATATTAGAGTCTGCTTCAGGTAAAGGCAGATTGGCTGTTGAAGCAAATAATCATTTTGGAATAAAATGTCATGATTGGACTGGAGACACTATTCATCATGATGATGATGCATCACAAGAATGTTTTAGGAAATATAAACATGCTAATGAATCGTTTGAAGATCATTCAAAGTTTTTAACTACAAGAAGTCGTTATTCAGGGCTGTTTAAGTTAGATGAAGATGATTATGAAGCTTGGGCAAAGGGATTACGTGCTGCAGGTTATGCTACAGACAAAAAATATCCTGAAAAATTAATAAGCCTAATTGAAAGGTTTCAGTTATATAAATACGATGAAGAAGTTTTAGGAACTCCAACAAAAAAGAGGGCAAAATCGTCTGATCAAATTACTCACGAAGTCGTGAAAGGAGATACCTTATATTCGTTATCTAAACGATATAATTTAACGGTTCAAGAGCTTCAAAAATTAAATGGGTTGTCTGATAATAGTATAAGTATTGGTCAAATCCTTATTGTAAAATCTAATTAAGATAATGTTATACCAACGTAGTAGTGCTTTATTCAAAGAAGCAGAACAAGTTATTCCAGGTGGAGTAAATTCTCCAGTAAGAGCATTTAAAGGAGTTGGAGGCACTCCAATTTTTGCAAAGTCTGCTAAAGGAGCTTATGTTTTTGATGAAGATAATAATAAATTTATCGATTATATAAATTCTTGGGGACCAATGGTACTTGGTCATGCTTATGATCCAGTAATTAAAGCGGTTATAGAAAAAGCAAAACTTGGAACATCGTTTGGAATGCCAACAGAAATTGAAACAAAAATTGCAGAATTAGCAGTTTCAATGGTGCCAAATATTGATAAAATACGTTTTGTTAATTCTGGTACAGAAGCATGTATGAGTGCTGTTCGTTTGGCTAGAGGGTTTACTAAAAAAGATAAAATAATAAAATTTGCTGGTTGCTATCATGGTCATAGCGATTCGTTTTTAATTGCAGCAGGAAGTGGAGCCATTACATTTGGTACACCAAATAGTCCAGGTGTTACAAAAGGTACAGCTAAAGACACATTACTTGCAAGATATAATGATATTGATAATGTTAAAGAGTTAGTTGAAGCTAACAAGAGTGAAATAGCATGTATTATTATAGAGCCTGTTGCAGGTAATATGGGTTGTATACCTCCAAAAGATAATTTTCTTCAAAAATTGAGAAACTTATGTGATGACAATAATATTCTTTTAATTTTTGATGAGGTTATGACTGGTTTTCGCTTGGCAAAAGGTGGAGCTCAAGAACTTTATAAAGTGAATGCGGATATTGTTTGCTTCGGAAAAGTTATAGGTGGAGGTTTGCCAGTTGGAGCATTTGCTGCTCGAAATGAGATTATGAATTATTTAGCTCCAATAGGTCCTGTTTATCAGGCAGGAACTTTAAGTGGAAATCCATTGGCTATGGCAGCTGGTTTAGCAATGCTTACTGAATTAAATAATGATAAAGAAGTATTTAATAGATTAGCAGATAAAACCGAATATCTACATAAAGGTTGTGCTGATGCACTTAAAAATAACAACATTACTCATACTATTAATAGAGTAGGCTCAATGATATCAATTCATTTTGATAAAGACGAAGTGGTTGATTTTGAAAGTGCAGCAAAAGGTAATAACGAGACCTTTAAAGCCTTTTTTCATGGTATGTTAAACGAAGGAGTTTATATTGCTCCAAGTGCTTTTGAAACTTGGTTTATAAGTGATGCACTAACCTATAAAGATATTGATGATACTATTGCTGCTGTAGATAAAGTTGCAAAACAACTATAATAAAAAAAGGCGATTAAAATTTTTTAATCGCCTTTTTTATATTTTGAAAGAAAATATTATTGATCGTCAGAAATACTATTGTTAGTTGTTAAATACAACTCGTATTGTTCTTCAGTAAATATTTTTTTGAATCTTTTAAAAAGCATTGATTCTACTTTTTGTTTGTCTTCATCAGAAATAACATCACCATTAGCAATACTTTGGTTTACGTTATACCTGTCTCTTATACACATCTCCGAGCCCACGAGACAGGCAGAAATCTC
>OJIO01000408.1_pt1 | contig 28978 bp, 20 predicted proteins | sample 1595621 | NCBI WGS metagenome assembly OJIO01 (sample SAMN05416776, study PRJEB24817) | seawater metagenome | isolation source: Sea water | place: Canada:Atlantic | collected 2013-07 | reverse complement strand
CGAGATTTCTGCCTGTCTCGTGGGCTCGGAGATGTGTATAAGAGACAGGTATTCGATTATTTTCATTTTGCTAATTTCAAACATTTCTACTGCACAACATAGTGTATTTAAGATGCCATATCCTGTCAATACGGATGTATATGATGAAATATGCCCAATTTTATCTTTTGATGAAGACGAATTATATTTCACTAGAGTAGGGAGTCCTGACTTTGATAAAACGATTATTGAGCATGGAGAAAACCTATATGAAACACTGCCCTATGAAAAGTACCAGTCAAAATTACAGCACATTTATAGAATGATAACAAAGCAGCATGATGTTGATCCTGTAACTTCCTCTTTCAATCAAGATGTGTGGTATTCTCACTTTTATGAAGGAGAGATATTTAACCTTTTTCATCCTTCCCATCCTTTAAATAATGCACTACCTAATAGTATATGCTCACATTATGGAAAAGATGGAGCATATGTTGTGATTAATCAATTTGGAGAACAAGGCGGGGTGTCCGCAGGTTTTTCTATAGTAAATAAAAAGACAGATACTGAGTTTTCATTTCCTGAACCTATTATAATTCAAGATTTTAATAAAACAGGATCTGAAGTAAATGTGAGCATGAGCATAGATAAGGAGTATATGATCCTAGCTATGAAAGGGAGCAATTCTAGAGGTGAAAAAGATTTATATCTTTCTATAAAGGGTTATAAAGGAGTATATAGTACACCTGTTCATCTGGGCGATATATTGAATTCAGAATATCGTGAAGCAACACCATTCTTCTCTCAAGATAAGAAGAAACTCTACTTTGCGAGTAATCGACCAGGGGGCTTTGGGGGTACAGATATATATGTGAGTGATCGATTGGATTTCTCTTTTAAGAAATGGTCAAAACCAAAATTGCTTGGGCAACCTATTAATTCAGAATTCAATGACTCGCACCCATACGTGCAAGTAGATGAGAATTCGATTCTGTTTACATCAAACAGGGAAGGGACAAGTGATATTTTCTACGGAAAATTAAACAGAGATGAAGAACTTCAATATAGCATTGTCATAAATGTTTTTATTTTAAAAGGTGTGGAAAGAGAACTAGTAAATGCGCAGCTGTATTGGGGTGAAGCATATAGTGATAAATGGGAAGATTTTTTCCGGGCTAGAGATGGTAAATACACGTATACTTTTGAGGAAAATATTCCTATGCAATTCAAAGCTGAAAATAGAGGATATATAAGTGATGTAGTTATGTTGGACCCACAAGAGCTTCAAGAAGCAGGGATAAGAGAATTGGATCTTGAGCTGGTCATAGAAAAAGGTAAAAACAGAGAACCAATATTTAAACGACCTGTATATAAGGAAAATAGCAAAATTACAAAGGTTGAACCAACCAAGGAAGATAATCCAAAACTGAAAGATGACTTGATGCAACTTAAAGTGAATAGTACGATTGTGTTAAAGAATATATTATTTGTAAAGGGTAAGCCAGATGTACTTCCTGTTTCATTTCCTTCATTGCTTAAGTTAGGGAAAACTTTAGCAAGTAGACCTGATGTTTTAATCCAAGTCGAAGGACATACTGATAATGTAGGTGATAGTGAGTCTTTGTTGAATCTGTCATTGGCTAGAGCAAATGAGATTCGTGACTTTCTTTTATTGAATGGTACCACGTCCAGGCAAGTGAAAACAAAAGGATTTGGAGCAACAAGACCTATTACAAAAAACAGAAATGAAGAAGAACGTAGCAAAAACCGTAGAGTTGAGATTAGGGTACTTAGACAAGGCGAGTAAACATTAAACTCAGACCCTTTACTTGTTATAAAAATCAAAAACAGCTCTTTTAAATTGGATTTGTAATAAATACTCCTTTCTTTCGAGCTCTTAATGTAAAGTAGTGCCTGATAGGAATAAGTTTGGTATGCTCAGAAAATGAAGTGATATGTATAATAAGAAAGAAGTAGAGGTAATAAAATTAGAGATACCATTCGACATTGGAGAATGGAAAACATATCACACTGGGATATACAAAGGTGACAATGAAGACATAGATGTCGCTTTACAACACACGATCGAACGTATGGTCCGTCTTATGCCGAATATCAAGAAATCATCTAAAATATTAGTACTTGGCGGTGCTAATAGTTATCCAGCAGTATTTTTAGCATCTAGATATGGAAGCAAAACAGATTGCATTGCCCAGTCGGATGAAGCTGCTAAGACAATAGAGAAATACGCAAAATCTCATGGGAAAGATGATACGATCACTGTTCATGTACAACCTTTCTCTAAGACAATGTTCAGCGATGGAAATTTCGATATTATATGGTCGATGGACGGCATACATACTACTGAAAACAAGCGTACTATGATCCGCGAAGCTGCGAGACTTTTAGTACCTGAAGGTAGATTTATCTTTTGTGATTACATGAAAAAAGGAAGTGGTGATTCAGAAGACACAGATGAATATATGACAAGCAAAGGTTATCTCAAATTAGCTGATAAAGCTGACCTTGAACGAGTATACTTACGAGAAATGGCAGGTGATGCATCAAAGCACCATAGCATTCTTCTTGAACATATAGAGTCAAATAATACCAAACTTGCCAAAAGAGTTGGAGCAAAAGAATTGACTGCGATAATAGCTGATATTACAGATCGAAAGTCAAAACTTGATAATGGAGAGCTGGACTGGGGATTTTTGCAATTTCAGAAGAGGAATGTGTAGTAATAATAAAACTCATAAATGAATTTCAAGGATTAGAATATTGCATGGGATAATGTGAAGACTAAATATCCTATGATGGTCGGCTGATAATCACCCGCTTGAAAATTTTGATCAAAATATGATAGGTTTCCTGAAACTACAAATTGCGTAGAAGGTGATATGTAGTAATTGTACAAGCTATTTAATATTAAATTCAATCTTGCTGATGAAAATTGCGTAGATTGACTTTCACTAAAAAAGGCGTCCATATTGATTCCAGAACTTAAGTTAAACGTTAGATTATTTCTTCGGTTGGGCAGGTAGGCATATCCATAACTAAAGTTTAATCCAGCTGTTGCTATTTTTGATTTTAAATTTTCAAATTGAGGATTAATGGCATGCCAATCTGAACTAGTATATCTTAAATGAGCTTCATAAGATATTGTTTGCATCCATTTTACATCGATATTTTTATATGAGGTATGCGTTATTCTTCCATCTGAACCTAATGAGAATGATTTGTCATACATGAAGGAATTAATTGAATTATCATATCTAGCTTGAGGTTCTAATGAAAACTCAAGTCTTGAGCCAGAATTCCTAATTGCTATTTGGTCATATGCGAATGTGTCCTCTATTATAAGTATTGCGGTAGTAGAAAGTTGATCTAGAAGCTTATTATCAATTAAATATTCTATGATGGTTTCTAAAATGGCAATATCTCTAAGTCTAAAATCTAAAATTCGTGATGTCCTAACTGAACCTATTTTATTAGCAAAATCGGTTATTTCTTCGCTGGATGGAATTCTTAATAAGAGGCTCCTGTCTTCTAATGCTTGTAATATTTGTACTGCTGACCATGCATGATTAATATATTCTATTCTTCCAAAACCAAGTCCGAAATCACCTATGATCTCAACTGTTTGAGAATTGTTTTTCACTCCAGTATTTTGGTCTTTCAGTCTATTATAATTTGCGGATACATTATAGCCCGTTTTAAGATACCTATTTTCTGTATACTTTCTCTTAGTTACGTTTCGGCTGCTATTGATAAGATATCCTTCTGCAAACTTTATGTAAGCTGATTGACTCAATGTGAATTGTTCGTCTTGGCTATTTATATATTTGCGGTGTTGTAAACCAGCATTTAAATTCACCAGAAAATTTGCGTCTTCGCCATCTACATTCAATTGATCATTACCTGAAAAACTACCTGCAGGAGTCAATATTAGTTCACTTCGCTTAAATACTACTTGTTTATAACTATCTAAATCATAAATAATCTCTCGCTGTGAAAAAATAGAAATACTGAGTAATAGAAATAAAATTGTAATTGGATATTTCATTTTCATTGGGTTTGTATAATGATTCGCTCTTGTCTTCATAACTAAGTCGCTGATATAATTGCTGTTTTATTTTGTGATGTTTGTGTTTATCTTAACACAGTAATGCTTTTTATTAATTGTTCGTTAGTACCGTTAATATAGATAAGATTGAGATGATAAAAATAAACACCATTAGGTAATATTTTATTATCAGAATAACCATCCCAAAGAATTGCGCCGTTTTCTATTGTTATATCTTTTAACGAGTGAACAAGACCACCCCATCTATCATAAATACTAAATTGCTCTAACATAGATACGCTTCTACCAAAGTAATTAATTGTCATAAAGTCATTGATCCCATCTTCATTAGGAGAGAAAATATTAGGAAGATGTACCAAGTTTTCTTCAATAACAGTTAAGAAAATTGAATCAGTATCTGTACAGTTATTATTGTCCAAGACGCTAATGATTACATAACTACTTGAAAAAGGAAGCAAATTAGCTGAAGCACAATCATCACAGTCAATTTCTCCATTTATGGTCCAATTGATGTTTGGAAATAAGTGAGAATACTCAGGTGAAATAATAATATCCTGACCTAATCGTAGAGTGGTATCATTGCCAATTTCAATAAAAATTTCTTCAGGTTGATTCAATGTAATAGTAAGGCTTTCTTTACAATTGAATTTATCTCTAGCGATAATAGTATAATTACCGGCAGTAAGATTTGAAGAGGCTAATTCTTCAAACTCATCAAGTATCTCAAACTCTAAGTTTCCATATCCGCCTGAAAGTTGTGAGATTACAATATTGCCATCTGAAAATTCAAAACAAGATGGATCAAAAAATTGAGCATCAATAATTATTGGCTGCTCGGGAATGAAAGTAAGATCCAATAGAACAGTACTATCACAACCTCGACTTGATTCAAAATTCTCAGAATAAAATCCAGTAGACAGCAATGTCTGTGTCCCAAACTGATACTGCTCACCTATACAAGTAGTATCCTGAATTGGATATGTATCAGGCAATACTGTAATTTTAAGAATGTCTGATATGATTCTGCATTTTTCGTTCTGTATGTTTATTTCATTCCCCGCTGATAAATAACGATAATAATAGTCACCCACATTAAAGTCTATATGTTGTATGGACGAAGATGTATTATCAGTGATAGTTTCCCAATTTATAGAATCCGAACTGAATTGCCATAAAATAGCAAATGTTGCACCATTATCGCCAATAATATCAGCGACAACAGTAAGTGGGTCATCATCAATGCACAAGAATATATTTGAGGATTCACCTTCTAAGTCGATAAACGATGAGGGGCCGCATGGTCTAAATGAAATATTATCAAGGGCCAGATCATTTCCTGCACCACCTGGCGCATTATTTCTTAGTGTAAGTTTGATACTTGATTGAACTGAATTAGTAATAAATGAAAATCCGAATTTCACCCATTGTTCAGTCTTAGGTATAGTTCCTGTCTCGTATACAATTACATCATCTATCAAAAATGTAACATTAGGATCTGTATGATCGCTTGTTCCAATTCTAATAAGATTTATGATGTCTGCAGAAAATTCGTAAAGCGTATTTTCACAGAGATTGCTGACAGTCTCTTCATAGAAATTCCCTGGTTCGTAACTAGCATTGACAACCATCATATATCCATTTGGATCAGTGGAATTATCCTCGATACGAAGCCATGATGGATATAGACCAGATAATGCACTTGTACTGCTGCATATAGTGTAGGAGCCATCAAATGGCACCTGTGTAGAATAGTCATATCCTGGGGCTATATTCGGATTGTTAATAACCACAGGTGCAGTTCCAGAACCAAAGTCGCCATCTGTAAAAATGTTTTCACCTAAATTGCCACTACAAATTCCTTGCGTCAAGGCTATAGACGTATTAATGAGAAGAAATAAAATTGTTAATCCATATTTCATGGGTCTGTAAAATGATTTGCTGCTATAGTTATAACCAAATAATTGATGATTACTACCGTGTTTTAAATACTTGTTGATTGTTATCTTAATAATGTTTTTTTTTTGATTATTTCTTCACTTTTACCGTTGATATATGTCTAATTATTAGACATAATCTTCATTTATTATAAATATTGATAACAAATTAATACAATAGGTTAGGATTTAATGCAAGCTGCCAAACAAGTTTTGATTTTCGTATTTTTTGACCTTTTTTAAACAAATAATCATAACCATCTTCCATTTTCATTGGAATATGTAAGTTTTTAGGATTAGTCATGAATCTAGGTAGGAAATACATATCATGAAAGACCATATTCTGAATTATATTTCTTACTTGTTCAGCATCTATGCCCAAGTGTACTCCCATATTCTGTCCACTTCCTACATCTCTGACAACGCCAAAGCTCAAAATACCATGTGAAAATCTTCCACCTACGGCATCATCCAAAGATCTATATCCATATCGGGAGGGGTAATCTGATTCACCCTCTCTATATTTTTTAACTGTTTTTTCATTAGTGTTTCCAGTCCAAAAAAGCATATTCAAATTGAAGTAGTTTGCTTTTTCTATCCAACCAAGCCCAATTGCACCTGTTCTGTATTGATCCCAATAATTAAAATGACCAAATAAGTCGTTGCTAAATTGGATTAAAAAATTAGTATGACGATAATGAAATGTGCCTATTCTTTGCTTAGTACCTATTTTGTTGTGAAAAAATTCAAAAGTATATCCAAAACTATTAGCACTCTTGCCTGAATCGAGCATTTTGATAAAATTGACTAATTGATCTTCCTTTTCTCTTGATCCCCATAAATAATGAGCTGTACCGAATAAATGATGCTCTAAATGTTTGTCAGGTATGCCATAATTCTTAAAATTATAAGTAAGATCATATCCAGCGGCAATCTCCATCCCTGATGTTCCAAGATATTCGCCTATTATTCCTACACCTATATTATTTATGGGATTTCCAAGATTAATTTTTACTTGTAAATGAAGCTTATAGTTATCACTTTGACCATAGCCGAAATATGTTGTGCTTATACAAACAAGAATTATAAAACTAACCTTAATGAACAATAAGATTGATTTGGAATGCAACAAAAAATGGATATTTAAGGTCTTTAACAAGTAATAAGCTTTATTTGTAAGACGAAAAGATAGGAATAATATGTACGAACAATCCATACTTTCGTTTATTTAGTATATTGTTAATCTTTATGGACCTCCACTGGATAATCAATTAAAAGTTGAATTAAAATATGATGAAGAGACTGTTATTTGTATCTGTATTTCTAATTGTAGCCATAGTAGCCAAAGCTACCCACAATAGGGCGGGGGAAATCACTTATGTGCAGACAGGACCTCTAACAATTATTATGACAGTGACGAGCTATACTAAGACGAGTAGTGCATCAGCGGATAGGGATAGTATTGAAATATTCTGGGGAGATGGGACAAGTGAATTTGTACAAAGATCCAACGGAAGCGGAGAACCATTAGCCAACGATGTAAAGCTTAATTTGTATAAGAAAGAGCATACTTATCCAGGAAGAGCAACTTATACAATTGGGTTTGCTGATCCTAACAGAGTTGCGAATATTCTAAATGTAAATTACCCGAATTCAGTAGATGTTGAGTTTTTTCTATCGACAACATTTACTCTATTAGATCCTCAGTTTCAAGGAACAAACAGTTCGGCCATCCTACTTCAACCTCCTTTGGATCGAGCATGTGCGAATAAAATATTTACTCATAATCCTAATGCATATGACCCAGATGGAGATAGTTTATCATATGAGTTGGTCGTGCCAAGAAGTTCTGCAGAAGATGAAGTGCCTGGGTATCTGTTTCCAGATGAAGTGAGTCCAGGTGCTCTGAATACGGTTTCATTAGATCCCGAGACTGGAGATTTCGTATGGAATACTCCCAAACAGCAAGGGGAGTATAATATAGCCATCCAAATTAATGAATGGAGGGATGGAGTATTACTCAATTCGATTATTCGAGATATGCAGATTTTGGTCGGTGTATGTGACAATGACCCACCTTCTATAGAGGTAGTGGAAGAAATTTGTGTAATCGCAGGAGAAGAAGTAAACCTTGAAATACTAATTGATGATCCAAATGAAGGAGATAAAGTTGGATTTATGGCTTCAGGTGGTCCTTTTCAAGTCGAAAATAGTAAAGCACGAATTGAAAATTACAATGGATTTGCTGATCCTGCTTATACTGTCAATTTTGTATGGGAAACTACTTGCAATCATATTTCTGATAGATACTATCAAGTAGTGCTACGTGCAGTAGATGATGCATTTGCAGATTCATCAGGACTAGCTACTTTGAAAACCATTAGAATAAAAGTAGTCGGCCCACCACCGGAAAATTTGGAGGTGGAATCTGAAGTCGGTGGAATAAGAATCTTTTGGGATGCACCATATGCATGTGAGGTGACAGACAATAATTTTTTTCAAGCATTTTCTGTTTGGCGTAAAGTGGGCAGTTCTCCTTTAGATATTAATAATTGCAATCCAGGACTGGGTGGGGGACCATATCAAAAAATCATTTTTCAGACAAAAGTGAAAACAGATGGTCGATATACTGCCTTGGATAGTAATGTAGAGAAGGGAATCACATATTGTTATAGAGTAATCGCTGAATTTGCTCAAATTTCAGTTACAGGAAATCCATATAATAGGGTGGAGAGCTTACCTTCAAATGAAGTCTGTCAGCAGTTAGCAAGGGATTTACCAATTATTACAAAAGCATCTATCCAAAATACTGATATAAACAACGGAGAAGTACATGTAAGGTGGGCTAAACCACTTGCGGATGATTTAGATACTATATTGAATGGACCACCGTATAAATACGAACTATATAGGTCGTCAGATGATGGGCTTACTTTTAATATAGTGCCGGGATTTACAGTTAATACACCAACTTTTTCTACTCCTATTGATACCAATTATTTTGATAATGGATTTAATACTGTAGATATACAACCGCATTATAATATAAAATTTTACTCTAATAATGCAGAATTTGGAACTTCATCAGAAGCATCTTCTACTTTTTTGATCGTAGAACCAACTGACGAACTACAGAATCTTTCTTGGAGTGAATTTGTACCTTGGAGTAAGGTGTCTTACAATGTATACACACAACTGCCTGGAGGAGCATTTGAGCTGCTAGAAAATGTAATTACTCCAAATTATACGCATAAAAATCTAGTCAACGGAGAAGAGTATTGTTATTTTATTGAAGCAATAGGATCATATGATATTGAGAATATTGAAGATCCGCTGATAAACCTGTCGCAAGAAGTATGCAGCATTCCTATAGATAATGTGCCACCATGTCCACCAGAATTAGAAGTTTCTAATCTTTGCAATGATGGAAGCGTTGAGATTGATCTTTCGGAGTTAATAAATACACTTGCATATACACAACCTAACCTTGCTTGTTTTGATACTGATGATGTAATTGGCTATTATATATATTTTTCGGATACTGATGATGAAGATTTAGTTTTAATTGATTCTATTTTAGACCACACGATAAATCGATATATGCACGAACCTAACCGTGGAATTGCAGGTTGCTATGCTATTTCAGCGTTTGATGAAAATAGAAATGAAAGTATATTCAGTAATTTGATATGTGTTGATAATTGTCCAGCTTACGAACTTCCTAATACATTCACTCCCAATGGTGACGGTACCAATGAATTATTTGTCCCAATAGTAAATCGATTTATTGACATAGTTGATTTTGTAGTATATAATAGATGGGGAAACAAGATTTTCGAATCTACTGATCCATTGATAGAATGGGATGGTAGATCATTTGGTGGAAGAGAAGTTGCAGATGGCACCTATTTCTATACATGTAGAATCTTCGAACAACGAGTGACTGGAAGCATTGAAGGTAATGTAGAACTCAAAGGGCATATTAACATCATCAGATAGGATAGTTAGTCCAATTCAGAAAACAATCTTTATTTAAAATCATTGTATCATTGCAATAGCATTTGATCCAATGAAGTGATTTAAAAACTAAGGTTAAAATGATTTGTAAGTGCTTGGTTTATAAGATAATGCTCTTTTGGAGAAACTTAGCATTAGCTAAGAGCTAAAAGAATGTTCTGTTTAAATGTTTCTAAACAATAAAATAAGAACTTCAGTCTGGAAAGTCAAACCGTAAGGAAACTTTCAAGGAAAAGCTGAAATATTGTGAATTAAGTGGCTTGCAGAGCCAAGTACGTAAATCATAGTAACAAATTAATAATTTGTGGAATGAACAATGACTTGCAAAGGAATTAACATTATGTTCTTAGATCACTTCAATAAAAATAAATACACGTGTTTACAGGAATAATAGAAAGATTAGGTAAAGTAATTGCCATCAAAAAAGAAGTAACAAACTGCCACTTTAGTATAGAATCAGGAATTGAATCAGAAATATATATCGATCAATCAATTGCTCACAATGGAGTATGCCTAACTGTAGTGTCAATAGATGATAATAATTACGTAGTTACAGCTATCAAAGAGACAATGGATAAAACCAACCTCGGAGAAGTAAAAGTTGGTGATTATATTAATTTAGAAAGAGCCGCTATTTCAGGTAGCACTAGGCTAGACGGGCATATGGTGCAAGGCCACGTGGATGGCACGACCAAGTGCCTTAATGTAGAGGATGTTGATGGAAGCTGGTATTTTACATTTCAACTTGATAAGAATAATGCTCCGTTAGTTGTCAACAAAGGTTCTATATGTATCAATGGAGTCAGCCTTACAGTAGTAAATCCTACAAATTCTGAATTTCAAGTGGCGATTATCCCATATACATATGAGCACACCAGTTTTAAGTTTTTGAAGGCAGGAGATTCTGTTAATCTTGAGTATGATATTATTGGAAAGTACGTGCAACGATATATGGATAATGTGAGGTCGTAAATGAATATGTGATCTTAATGAAAATTTAATTGCTTTTTTGGTGACTCTTTGTAGGAGATTCAAAACGGCAACATTCTAAGTTTCTGTATTGGAAAGTGATGCTTTAGGCACTTCTGTCCTGCCTCATCCCACCTCTGTCCATTTCATATAGTTATTTCTACCCCCATATTTGTGTTATAATTATTCAAGTAATAAATAACATAAACAATGAAAGAATTAGTAACGGCTCAAGAATTCAATTCACTAATAGGTCAAGGAAAACCAGTTCTTCTAGATTTTTATGCAGATTGGTGAGGGTCATGTAATACCAATTACGTTTTGGTATGTCGGAATAAAATTTAGAATTCTTTAAAGTGAGTCAAGGCAAAAAACGCAATGATAGCCAAATGGCTTGCACAGCAAACATGTCGGCTAGTGTAACAAATCAGAGATTTGTGGGCTAGCAATAGTGAATACAACGTAATCACTCACCAATAAATAAATATACTACTCCAAAAGCATAGCTCTCAGCCCACAATTGAAATATCAATTGTTACACTGAGTAATAATCGTGAGTATTTTTAACGAAGGATCGCAAAGAAGAAACTAAATAATAACCGACAATATCAAACGTAATTGGTATAAGTCACTCTTACAAGCGGTTGAGAAATTAGCGGATAAGTATGAAGGTGAAATTTTTATACAAAAAGTAAATGTAGATCAATTTCCAAAATTGGCGCAAAACTTTGGAGTGAGAAGCATACCAGCGTTATTTATGATTCAGGACAAAAAAGTCTTAGAAAAAGTACAAGGGTATCAAACAGAAGCAGCTCTAGAGTCATTCATTACAAGAAATACTCAATTTGCCGCTACGGAATAATACTTGCTGAAGTGAATATGTAATTATAGCAAATCAATTAGAAGTATTATTTGTGGACACTTAGTAGAGTAGTCTAATTTGTCTTGCAATACTTTTTAATCACCTACAGACAAACAATCTTGCACCAGGTAAAATTTAATATAAAAGAAGAAGAAATGAATATAGAGGATTTCGAATTAGCTTGTGGTAACTGTTGGAGGCACCAGCAATACGAACAAGGATATAGAGAAAAGGAGATTGATTACTGGAAAGGTAGAAAAGATAATTTTATATCTAGATTTGTAAAGAAACATCTAAAATCGTAATCAATGGATCTCGTTTATAAAGAAAAGACAGAAAAAATAATATCTGTCGAAGACAGATTGAAAAACCTGTCTTTGGCTTATAAGTTAGTAGAATCCGAGAATGCTGATCTTCCATCATTAGTAGATGGCAAGAAATCGTATATTGGTTTCTATAAAATGGAGCGGTATATTGATCAATTAGATCGTGAAAAAGAGCAATGGTATTATTGTAATTGTTGAATAATGCAGAGACCTATTATTGATGCCTCAGTGTCCTTATCGAAATGTTCCTTTCCTCTATTATTTATGGAATTTTAAAAAATCCTCTTGTGCCTTAGCAAAATCTTCTGGGATGCCAATATCTAAGAAATAACCGTCACTTTGATAGCCAAAAAATTTGGACACTTTTGTATGTGTTTGGAAATAATTGTTTTCAACTGAGAACTTCTGAGGAAAATCTATTGAAGTAAATGCTTCCACTTTAAAAATATAAACACCTCCATTAATCAATCCTTTGGATATAGATTCTTTTTCCCGAAAATTGTGAATTCTAGAATTATTATCAAGAATCACAGTTCCGTATCGATCAAAATCAACCATAGACTTCAATCCTAGCGTCACGTCTGCCCCTCTGTTTTGATGAAAGACAAATTGGCCTTGAATATCAGTTATAAAAAGAGAATCTCCGTTCGTCACCAAAACATTTTCTCCATGAACAGAATTCATAGCTTCCTTTACAGCTCCACCAGTGCCTAACGGTTCGTCTTCATAAACATAGATCAGTTCACAGTCTTGGTATTTTTTTCCAAAATGATCAGCGATGATATTTGACTTGAACCCTACAGAAAAGATAACTCTTTCGATTCCATTTTTGATAAGGTGATCGAGCAAATATTCTAAGAATGGACGTCCATTAATAGGTGCCATTGGTTTCGGCACTTCTTTGACTACGGATTTGAGTCTGGTACCCATACCTCCTGCAAGTATTATGGCTTCATTTAATTTCATTGTGGGAATAAGCTTAATTCTACAATCTGACAAACAGCATGGCCGATCAGCATATGACATTCTTGGATACGAGGTGTATCTTTTGATGGTATTGGGATGAGAAGATCACAGTATTCTGCCATTTTTCCTCCACCATCTCCAGTAAATCCTACAGTAATCATTTTCTTTTCTCTTGCTACTTTTAGTGCTTCTACTACATTCCCAGAATTGCCGGATGTAGATAAGCCAATAATAACATCTCCTTCATTTCCTATGGCTTGGAGTAATCTAGCATACACTTCATTGTATGAGTAATCATTGGCTACTGCAGTCATGTAAGAGGTATTGACATGCAAAGCTTCGGCGGGTAGTGGGGGTCTGTCATAATAATACCTGCCAGATAGTTCTGCTGCTAAATGTTGAGAATCAGCAGCACTACCTCCATTACCACAAAAGAGAACCTTACCTTTTTCTTGGTAACATTTTATTATAGCATCTGACACCTCATCGATTCTATTTAGGATATTTTCATCTTTCAATACTTTCGATTTCAATTCGATAGAATCTTCTATATTTTGCTTTATTATTGAGCGCTTGTCCATGTTGTAAGTCCTTTTTGTAAAAAGTTATAACGTACGATTTGAGCACCAAGAGGTTTTAATGCTTTTTCAAGCTCGTACCTTGTGTTTCCTGGGCAGTAGAATAACATAAAACCACCACCTCCTGCGCCTGATATTTTTCCACCAGATGCACCAGCTTTTAAAGCTGAGCTATAAATTTTATCAATAAGATCATTCGTGATGCCTTTTGCCATTTTCTTTTTGAATTGCCATCCATTATCTAGAATCTTACCTATTTTATGCAATTCGCCTTTGAGGAGTGCTTCTTTCATCATGAATGCCTGCTTCTTCAATGCCAAAGTAGCATCCAAAGCGGATTGATCTTTGTTTTTGATATTTTCTTTTTGTTGCTCTATGATTTTTGCTGACTCTCTAGTTGTTTGAGTATACAATAGCACTAAGTGGTATTCTAGTTCCTGAAGTATCTCATCTTTAATTCGGAGTGGATTGACGATTACATTATCATCTTGGAGAAATTCCATGAAATTGACTCCTCCGAAAGTAGCGGCATATTGATCCTGCTTACCTCCAGCCATTCCTAGATCGACTCTTTCGATATCATATGCGAGTCTTGCAATATCATATTCTCCTAATGGCAGATTAAGCATCTCAACAAATGCGCCCAAAATGGCAACTACCAAGGTAGAAGATGTACCTAATCCAGAGCCTGCACTCACATCTATAGAGGTAGTCAATTCTAAACCCATTCCTTTGCCTATATAGTCTTTTATTATTCTATTGTATACACCTTTTTGCAAGATCAAAGTTGGATCAGATGTATCGATATGGCTGGTTGGATCAAACTCCAACCTTTCATTGCGATCAACAGCATTAAGTATGATTTTACCATCTTCTCGAGGGATAATCGAAGCATTGGCGAATGCACTTATGGTAGCATTGAGAATCGCTCCACCATATAAATCTGGGAATGGACTTACATCCGTACCTCCTCCTGCCAGACCTATTCTTAGTGGTGCTCTACTTCTATATATCTTATTGTATTCTATCATTTATGCTCTAGAAATTTATCTTTGATTTAAGGGTCAACACATTGTTGATCAAAATCTCCCAACTGTATTTTTTCTTTTCTTCCTTCATTGACTTTTGCATTTCTTCATGATCTGTATTATTGTAAAATCTTAAGATAGAATCTGCAATTGCCTTTGGATTTGGATCCACAACATATCCAACTTTTCCATCAGGGCACATTTCCGATAACCCACCAACATTAGTCACAATCATTGGCTTGTTAAAGTGATATGCTATTTGAGTCACTCCACTCTGAGTTGCTGTTTTATAGGGTTGTACCAATAGATCACAAGCATTAAAATAATGAGCCACTTCACTATCTGCAATAAACTTATCAAACTGATAAATATCTCTCTCTAGATCAAGTTTTTTGATCAAGTCTTGATATTTTTCTTTATTTGAATAATACTCGCCTGCGATGATCAATTTGTAACCATTGTCTCTAAAACGAGAATCGGCAAAAGCTTCCAATAATAAATCTAAGCCTTTATAATCTCTTACAAAGCCAAAGAACATAATATATTTTTTATCCTTCGGTAAACTAAGTTTATCTAAAGCTACTCCTCTTTCTTCCACTGCTCCAAAATTATCAAAAATCGGATGTGGACTCAGTAATCTTGGTTTTTTAGTGTCAAATACAGATATTTCATCCAAAACAGATTGTGTCATAGCTATAAATCCATCCACAGCCTTTACAAAGTATCTGGTAAATAGTCGATCTCCTATCCTAGATTCATGAGGAATGATATTATCAATAATAGTAATGACTTTAGTCTTTTTGTTACTCTTGATTCGTCGGAGAATCGTCCCAAATGCTGGGCCCATAAACGGCAACCAAAATTTCACAATTACCAAATCGTAATTCTCTTTTTTGATTCTATTTCCCTGGGCTATCCAATTAATGGGATTTACCGAATTGATCGTTCTTTGGATGTTAATGTCTGTCGGAGCTGGATCTTCGGAGTATTGTGTCTTACCAGGAAATAGAAAATTTGGATACTGCAAACTGAATGTATACAACATCACCTCATGACCTTGATCTTGAAATGCTTTGGCCATTCGCTCATTATAAGCTGCTAATCCACCTCGATATGGGTATGCCGTCCCTATGAGAGCTATTTTAAGTTTTGTTTCGCTGATGATATTTGACTTTAGGTAAATCTATAATGTGTAAAGTACACTTAGGAATGATGCATTAATAAAGTACGTTTTTATGTGCTGATATTTATTCATTCTCCAAGACAAAAAAACGTAGGCGATGCATCGCACAGGCGAGGCTTTTTAACGCAGAAGAAAGGAAAAAGATCAAGCAGAAGAATGTAACTTTATTATTGATTCATTCCTTAAGAAAGAAAAATCGAGAAATGAGGATGAAATTATTATATCTTTTTGTGATTGTCATTTTTTTTGCTTCCTGCCATAAGGATGTGAATGATGATAATTTGAATTCTGAGACAGAAACTCAAATAACAGTGCCTTATACCTTTCCAGAAATTGAAGGCACTTTGGTTGGTTATGTATACGGGGAAGATAATCTTCCAATATCAAATGCAGCGGTTTCTATTTATAGCGCCTCTACTAGCACTAATGAATATGGGGTATTCCAACTTTCAGATGTTAAGATGGACGGTCAAGGAACTCTTGTAACGGTTACTAAAGAAGGTTATGTTAAAGGTGCTGATTTTATTTATCCGAATGATAACGGGGCTGGGACAGCAAGATTGAAGCTATTGAAGTCCAATGTGACAGGTTCTTTTGAAAGTGGAGAAGGGGGATCAATAGAATTTAGTGATAATGGATTAATAACTTTTAGTCCTAATTCGATAACCCAGCAAAATGGATCTTCTTACAACGGACTAGTCGAAGCATATATTAGAAATAACTATCCTGAGGAGCTATCTTTTAACGATGAGCTAGAAGGTGGATTGATTGGTGTAAATAACGAGGGTGAAAATACAGTATTAGGAACATTTGGTTCTGTTTATATTTCATTACAAGCTTCTTCGGGAGAAAACTTAAACATTAAATCTGAGCAATCCTTCCTTATAAAATTTCCGATAGATCAAAATCAATTATCAATAGCAAATGAAGAAATAATTGTTTGGAAGTATGAAGCTTCAACTGGTTACTGGAAAGAAGTAGGTATAGCTCAACGAGAAGGACAGTTTTATGTAATCGAACTATCGGAAATTGGAAATTATATGTTTGCCGATCCATATTCTATTACTCATTATTGTGCTAGATTGATAAATGGAGCTGAATTGCCAGCTAAAAATTATAAGTTTAATGTGTACGTAGGTAATAAATTATGTGGGACTGGAATCTCAGATAATGATGGATTTATATGTTCAAAATTACCTTTGGGTGAGGATTTAGATCTTCAAATAATACATCCTTTGTGTGATGATATTTTGAAAACAATTTCCATCGGTCCATTTGATGAACCTAACAACGGAGGCGATATTATCATAGAGTCTGTACAAGACATAAGGTCAGGAAGTGTTTTTTGCAATAATAACTTAGTACCTGGAGCTCTCATTATTATTAGGAATGAAGGAAGTACAATAATTCAAACAACGGATGGAAGTGGAGCATTTAATCTAAATCTTGGAGATATAGTATGTACCCCAGATCAAGTATTTGAAGTGTTTGCATTGAAAGACAATAACATTTCACCGGTAATAGAAATGAGTGCAGCCAATATGCTTGATTTAAAGTTAGAGATTTGCGAGCCAGAATGTGATTACTCAGTATCTTTTTCATTTGAAAAATTAGAGTACTGCGATTCTGGTGATTATGATGCTTTAACTGTAATTATTGATGGCGGTTCAGGACAGTTTAGTTATAAATGGAGTGATGGTGGTTCAGGAGTATCCAATGCATCGGTCAGCACAGGTCTTGAGTCATGTGTGACTGTAACAGACCTAGCTACAGGATGTGTCGTTGATCATTGTGAAATTATAGGAGCCTACTCTAGGCTAGAATTGAATAATATATCTTCATACAATAATTCATGTACACAGAATGGAGGAGTATTAAATGTGACATTTTCAGGCGGAGAAGAACCTTATGATTTTAAATGGTTTAGTGATAACGGATTTAATTCTACAATCCCCAATCCATCAAATGTATGGCCTGGCTTATATCAACTGACGATAACAGATCGCAACGAATGTGAAGTTATTACAGAAGTTGAAGTCTATGATGTTACCACACCTCTTGAATCTGATAAAGTTGATTTTTGTGATTATTCTACAGTATCTATTATTGAAAGCGATGGATATGGACCTTACTTATACAGTTGGCAATGGAATGGGGGACAATCAGTCGAGTCTGAGATTGAGATATTTACACCAGGTGAATATAACGTGTCAGTTGAAGATCAAAATGGTTGCATAAGAACCAAATCATTTACAATCAGTAATGTAGGGAGAGAAGTTGAAATTGATCCAAACTATAGTTGTGAAGAAAATTCAGTTCTTTTTAATGTCACTAATCCAGAATATCTGTACTTCTATGAATCAGTTGTTACTTCAGAACGTTATGATATTATTCAGGATGCAGGACTAATTGTCATTCCTATTCTAGAAAGTGGATACAGGTATTATTTTGGAGCTGAAGATTTAAGTATTGAGTGTGATAATAGAGTACTTATTGAGCTTCCTCATTTTAAAGGACTTCAAATTCAAAATATAGAAAACACAAGTTGTGATACTTGTGATGATGGCTTCATAAGTGTCTTCCTTGATAACAATCAAGATTGTACAGGAGGCTGTGTTACAGGAGAAATTAGAATTATTGATAAATTGTCTGGCGCTGATGTTACAAATATAAATGATCAAATAGAATTAGCGGCTGGAAATTATATAGTAATAGTTACAGATGAGAATACCGGCTGTTACATAGCACATGAAGAAGTGGTAATAGAATAGATTATTAACCTGAATAATAAGATTAATACAGTTGAATCTTGATAGGATCATAGAGGGTTGTAAAAAAGGCGAAAAGATTTGCCAAGAACGTCTGGTGCGCAATTATGCTCCCGGACTTTTGGCGATTTGTAGAAGATATTCAAGGGATTCTGAATCTGCAAATGATGCATTGCAAGAATCTTTTATAAATATATTTAAATATATAAATAGTTATAGTGGAGTGGGGTCATTTGAAGGATGGATGAAAAGGATTGCTGTTAATTGCACAATCACTTTTCAGAAAAAGAATTTCAAAATTCATTATGAACCTAATGTACTTCATGATAGTAGCCAACATTGCGAGATCCCTGATGTATATAGCACATTAGGTAAGGAAGATATACTATGTTTATTGTCAGAGTTGCCAAAAGCATTATTTGTAGTATTTAATATGCATGTAGTAGAAGGATATTCTCACAAAGAAATAAGTAAAATGTTATCCATTTCAGAAGGTACTTCGAGAGCATCTCTAAGTAGAGCGAGAGGAAGATTGATTGAGATAATAGAAGACAGACAAAATAAAGAAAATCAACGTGTGAAGTACTTACATAAGATATAAATCAAGTAGAAATGAAATATTCTGATTTTGAAAAAAGTATTAGTAGTAAACTAGGGGGAGCCCAGGAGACAGTGAATATCAAAGAACTGTTAATTGGTCTTAATTTAGATAATCTAAATCCAGAAAGAAAAACGAGACCTTTTCCTTTGTGGCTTATGATTCCATTGTTACTAATTGGATCATTTGCTTCTTTTTTAGCAATGGACGGTAGTAATATGTTTAACCTAAATCAAGTTTCTGATAATGCTGTAATACAAACCAAAAGTGAAAGTAAGATTGCCACAATTGATAATAATACAGAAATAACTAATGTAAATCAAAATACGGGCACAACTTCATTAAATGATGAAACAAAAAGTAAGGTCGAAAAAACGATACAAGCGACAACAATAAATACGAGTATTAATAGTGAAGTTAAATCATCTGAAAATACATTAACATTAAGAAAAAATAAATTAAATAATCTTCAAATAAATCAAGATTCACCCTCAAATTCATCCTCACATTCTAGTCAAAATTTAAAGAAACCTACTTCAACAATAACTGATGTACATGAAAGCGTCTCTTCAGACCCTTCATTGCCAGGCTCATCAAATTTAAGTGTTAATAGTTCAGTCGAATTGTCGAACGGTAATATAATTGATAATGACCGGTCATATTATGAATCTGCTGCAAAGACTGACCTAAATCTAATATCAAGATCAAGATCAAGATCAAGATCAAATTTAAGCTTGCCTTCTATTTCAAAACGATCAATTAATATTTCCAGTCTTGATGCTGATAGTGAAAACCTTTTTTCACGAATGAAAATCAACTGTCCTTCATTTAATCAAGCTCATTGGAGATTAGCAATGGTTCCTGAAATAGGTGTATTTGCACCTTTTAAAACATTAGAAAATAAAAAGTCAGATAACACTCAAGCGTTTGAGGAAAGACAAAGGTTGGAGAAAACGCTAGAAGGGATAAATTTAGGATTATACAGTATGTTGGTTCGAGATGGATTACCAATTTATTTGAAAGCAGGTGTGTCTTATTCTAGAATTTCTGAAAGGATGGATTTAGAATACAATTATACCAAGCTTGATACTACTATTGGTGTAATATCACAAACTGTTTCTGCCAACGGTGATTCTATTACCACAATAATGGGACCTATAGTTAGTGAAATAAAGCTTACTGGAAAAAATAGACAGCATAGCTACATTCATATATTCGATCTACCTGTATCTGTTGGGTACAATACCTACTTAGGAGGATTCGATGTTGGTGTTGAAATAGGTGTAAACATTAATTTGATGACAAGAGCTACGGGCAATCTATTAACTTCAAAGAGTGGCTTTACAAATTTATCTTTAAATGAGTTATACAAAAAGAGAATTGGGCTGAGCTACTTTGGAGGGCTTATGATAGGACGTAACTTTGGAAGTTTTGGAGATTTTTATCTTGCTCCAAGGTTTACGTATTATCCAACTGATTTTAGTAATGATAATAACTTTATAAGTCAAAAATATGTTAGCGTAGGTGTTAATATTGGTTTCGTATATAAGATAAAGTAGTGGCAAGTATCGCTATGCTAGAAATGAGCAAAGAAAAAAGCAATCTTTGATAAATAACTTTTTTTAATAAACAAGCTAATAAATGAATCTATCAGCATTGGTGATTCAATTTTTATACTTCACTATTCATTTTGAATAATTTCTACAATCTCTCTTTTGAATCTTATCCTATTCTCAACTCAAGAGACAATTGCCATATCTTCATCGTTAAAATTCATTAACTCATCGATTTTTAGTTTATAGATCCCTTCTTGATTATGTAACTCCTTTCATTTTATTATCTTCCAGCATTAATTCGAAAAATAAACTAGACTATATGATTACTAACATTAGTTGTAGGCGTTTACTTTGGATGATGGTAGCAATTTTTGGGAGTTTCCAATTTGCTCTAAGTCAGAATAGTAACGATGCAAAGGAAGTCACAACAACCTATTATGTGAAGAATGCTTTTGTGGTGCAAAAACCAGGAACAGTTCTTTCTAATACATCCATATTGATTAAAGATGGGATGATCAAATCAGTAGGACCTAATATTCCAATTCCGTTTGATGCTGAGGTGATCGATGCGGATTCCATGTATGTATATGCAGGTTTTATTGATGCTTGTTCTCATGCGGGCATTGCTAAAATAGAAAATAAAGAAAGGCCGAAAGTGACTAATCCTGGGAATCCACCAAAAGACCTTGCAGGAATAACTCCTCAATATACTGTCAGAAAGGCAATTGGAGATAAACTGGATAAGTCCATGGGAGAATTAAGAAAACTTGGTTTTGGTTTTGTCCATGTAGTTCCAAGAGGTAGAATGCTGCCAGGTCAAGGAAGTGTACTTTCTACCGGCGACCTTAAACCATCAAACTCTATCATAAAGGAGAATATATCCGAGTTTGCACAGTTTAAGCCAGCAAGACGGATGTTTCCAGCAACGACGATCGGTGTAATGTCTCAGTTTAGAGATTTGATAAAAAATGCAACGTTCAGTAATAATTATAAAGCTTCATACGCCTTAAATCCTAATGGACTAGAGAGACCGACACGATCAGAGGAACTAGCGGCACTTTATCCTGTGGTAGAAAAGAAGATGCCTGTGTTTTTCTACACCCCGAAGGTAAAAGATGTGAATAGAGCACTAATACTACAAAAAGAATTAGGGTATAATATGGTGTTGACAGGCGTACGTCAAGGATGGCCATTAATGAGTTCGATATCTGCAACTAGAAATCCTGTTGTCTTGTCTCTTAAACTTCCTGAAGAAATAAAAGATGAGAAGAAAGACGATGATAAAGAAGATGGAAAAGTAGAAGGAGACAAAAAAGTCAAGGAAGACGAAGAAGTCAAGAAAGGAGAGAAAGGCGAAAAGGACGAGAAGAAAGAGAAAGCTAAAAAGAAAAAGAAGCCAAAGAAAGAGGAAGATCCTGAAACAAAAATGCTTAAAGAGAGAAAGAAGAAATCTCATGACGAGTATGTGTCTCAAGCGGCAGTGTTCGAGAAGCAGAGAATCAATTTTAGTTTCTCCACACTTGATGCTAAAACAAAAGACATAAGAAACAACATCCTAAGAATGGTAAAAGGGGGACTTTCAGAGAATGGAGCATTGGCGGCATTAACTACAAATCCAGCTTCATTGCTTGGAATATCGGCTATGGCTGGTACAGTAGAGCAAGGCAAAATTGCAAACATTTTTATAACTGATAAGCCTTACTTTGAAGAAAAATCAAAAATTAAGTATCTGATTATTGATGGGAATGTAAAGCATATTAAAGAGGAAAAGAAAAAGAAGAAAAAAGGAGATGGTGAGAAAGTAGAATTGGCTGGAATATGGTCTTACGAAGTTGAGATGCCGGGACAATCACAATCTGGAACTATGATCATAAAAGGATCTGGTGACAATCTTGAAGTAAGTACAGATACGTCTGACGAGCCTGGAGATTTTATTGATGGTACGAATGTTAGTTTAGATGGTTCGGAATTGAGTTTTGATATCATTGTGGACGGTATGACATATTCTATCAGTGTAGAATTTGATGGAGAAGCATTCGAAGGAACTGTTGCTCTTGGCGAATTTGGATCATTTCCAATGACAGGATCAAAAAAACCAGAATAGAATTTCATTCTAACTTATTCTCAAAAAATAAATTCAAATAATGAAAAAATATATATTAAGTCTATGTGCAATGATGGTAGCCTTTATGGTGACTGCGCAAGAGACAGGAAGTATTTTAATCAAAAACGGAACAGTTCTGACCATTACTGATGGAATCAAAGAAAATACCGACGTTTTGATAAAAAATGGAAAAATATCTAAAATAGGTAAAAATCTAAGTGCAGATAGGAGCACACAAACAGTTGACGCAACTGGACAATTTGTGATGCCCGGTATAGTAGATGCTCATTCTCATATAGCACTGGAGACTGTGAACGAAGCAACAAACCCTGTTACTTCAGAAGTATTTGTAGGTGATGGGTTAGATCCTCAAGATGTAGCCATCTATAGAGCTCTAGCGGGTGGTGTTACTATTTCGCACGCGATGCACGGATCTGCAAATGCGATCGGTGGAGAATGCGAAACGATCAAGCATAGATACGGTACATGGGATCCGGATGATCTTAGAATGGAAAATGCGCCTAGAACTATAAAGTTTGCATTAGGCGAAAATCCAATAAGAGTACATGGAGAAGGAAGAAATATCACTCCAAGTACAAGAATGGGGGTCGAGCAAGTATTCAGATCTGCATTCTCAGAGGCGCAACTATACAAAAAAGCTTGGGGAGATTTTAATAGTAAGAAGACAAGAACTCCACCACACTACAGCCGTAGAATGGAGACACTTGTTGATATATTAGATGGCGAGATAATAATCCATTGTCATTCTTACAGAGCGGATGAATTACTGATGCTTATGAATGTACTAGAAGACTACGGAGTGAGTAGATTATGTTTCCAGCATGTCAATGAAGGATTCAAAGTAGCACCGGAGCTAGCGAAATTTGGAGCGGGTGCATCTGTGTTTTCTGATTGGTGGGCGTACAAATTCGAAGTATATTATAGTACTGCTTACAATGCAGCAATCTTGGTAAGAAACGGGGTGGTGACATCTATCAATTCTGATTCTGGAGAGTTAATCAGGCATCTATATCATGAAGCGGCTAAGACACAGCGATATGGTGATCTTACTGACAATGAAGCGCTAAGACTCATTACTATAAATCCTGCAACTCAACTGGGTATAGGTGATAGAGTAGGATCTATTGAGAAAGGAAAAGATGGAGATATCGCTATATTTAGTGCACATCCATTGTCTGTATATGCAATACCTCAAATGACAATCGTTGATGGAATTGTAAAGTTTGATTTGAAAAACGATCCTCAAGATATGCGAATCGATATCGACCCTGAAGAGAAGTTTGATGATTCATTTATCAATCTTAATGCCGAGGACGAAGAGAGATGTATGCAAGATGTATATAGCGAGTTATTCTTAGGAGAGACTAATTCTCACGCTGGACATAGGCACTGATTATTATCAATTTGATAGTAGAGATTGTAACCAAAGGTTAGTCAATATCTAACCTGGCGCCAGAAAACATGAACTTGCAACCACCTATTTACAGCTAGACTGGGAATAATTGTAAAAGGGCTTAATGAAAATTCGATCTCTCGCATCAAACAAAAAAAATAAAAATGAAAGCAATAAATATAATAATAGCGGTACTTCTAGTGACTTGTTCTATACAAGCACAAATGGTCGCAAAATCTCAATCAGGCACATTCCTTCTTAAGAATGCGTTGCTTCATACTGTCACAAATGGCACTATGAAGGGAGACATATTAATCAAAGATGGAAAGATAGCTGATATAGGCAGTATCTCTCAAGCGGAAGCAGGATCTACTACTATAGAACTAACAGGTAAACATATATACCCTGGGATGATTGATGGTGGTACTAAGTTAGGACTGTCAGAAGTAGGATCAGTATCTCTTACGCAAGATTATAGAGAACTAGGTGACTTTACCCCTCATATGCAAGCACTCACAGCTGTGAACCCAAACTCTGTTTCTATCCCAGTAACTAGAACAAATGGGGTAACAACGGTGATTGCAAAAACAGAAGGTGGATTGTTTCCAGGTACAGCGGCATTGATCAATCTTCATGGATATACACCACAACAGATGTATGCAGGATTCAAAGGAGTTCAGATGAACTTCCCAGCAACCGGTAGAAGAGGAAGATGGGACAGGAGAAAAGATGAAGACATCAAAAAGGATAGCGAGAAAGCTATGAAAAAGATGAATGGCATCTGGAAAAAAGCAGTGCAATATGCCAAAATTGATAGCGCAGCCACTGCGGGAAAGAAAAAGAGAGATGACTATAATCCACAGATGGATGCATTACTTCCTATTATAAATGGAGAAGCACCTCTTATGATAGAAGTAAATAAAGATAAGGATATCAAAGCTGCTATTAAATGGGTAGCGGAGAATAAAGTGAATGCTATATTTACTGGTGTGTCAGAAGGATACAGAGTAACTAAAGAGCTTGCTGAATCTGGAGTGCCTGTTATTACTGGTCCAGTACTATCCATCCCTGGAAGAAGATCGGCATCATACGATATTTCATATAAAAATGCTGGTATCATGCAAAAAGCGGGTATCAAAGTAGCTATCCGAACCAACGAAACGGAGAATGTAAGAAATCTTCCATTCAACGCAGGATTCGCAGCAGCATATGGCATGGGTGTAGAAGAAGCACTTAAAGCGGTGACAATTATACCAGCAGAGATATTCGGTGTAGCAGATCAATTGGGAAGCCTAGAAAAAGGAAAGGTAGCGAATCTATTCATCTGTGATGGTGATCCATTCGAAACGAAGACTCAAGTTGAGCACTTGTTCATAGAAGGATATAAAGTCCCTATCGAGAGTCGTCATACACTGCTGTATGATGAGTTTTTGAAGAGGGATCCAGGAGTGGATAAGTAAAGACTGATGGTCATATTTGGACCTCCGAGGTTTTCAAAACCACGGAGGTCTTTTTGGTTGTGTAGGATACGTCGAATTCCTAAGCTTGTAAAGATTATGAATCCGAATTCTTTTGTTTGCATTCAATTTGATGGTAAAGCCTTCTTTTATGGTAAATAATGAGCTTACCAATCCTAGGGGGCTTGGGAATCTCGGTTTTGAGATAACAATACACTTATGAGCAAATTCTCCCAATTTTATTTTTTACTGAAGTTTGCGGTATGTGTATTATTAATATGCCTCTTCTATCCGTTTGTGATGCACTTTTTCGATCTTCCCTACACATCACTATGGAAGTACATTATGATGGCATTTATTCTGCCTATTTATAGCATGACTTTTATGCCCATATTGACCTTGCTAAAAGTAGCGGATTATAAGTCAGAATTATTATTCATCACCAAAGATGCTAGTAAGAATTACGATATCCATTTTGGATCTTTGTTTGATTGTATTTTGGTGGATTATTTTAGGGTAAACGCGGAGGTTTCAAAGACCTGATGTTATTCTTTTTGGTAGATGGCATGCGGAATATAATCAAAGATGTAGAGGCTGGTAAGATTAATAAAGAAGCTGAGATAAGGGGGAGTTCGTATTTCTTTAATCATAAAACGGCAGCGAAGTTTGGCTTTCAACCTATGAAGATGAAGACAAGTCATAAGTAGATCTTAATTACTTGGAAATACTTCTCGTTTTTTCATTTTCCAAAGGCAGATTTGCACTTCCCAATATTGGAGATTTTAATTCTGTTAAAACAACAGGGGCTCAATTGGTACAGCATAAGGATTATGTGGAACGACTGCATGAAATATTGAAAACAAAGGTTAATCTTTAAGTCTAGACCTAGGAGGTTTTCAAAACCTCTTAGGTCTTTTACAAATAACAATATACCTCAAAAAATCGGATTCCCAAGCTGGTGTAATTATCCGGTTTTATGAATCAGAATACTTTTTTGTTTGATTAAAATTTTGTCCTTATCTTTAATAATGAGCTCCCCAATCTTGGTGGCTTGGGAATCTCAGGTTAAGATTCTAGGTTTTGTATAATTCAACGACCTAAATAATACATAATCCCATCAAATCCATTATTTTTGCAATCTTTACCTTTTGAATGTATTGAGGAGTTGATATCTATATAGTTATCTTCGTCTATAAAATAAATATTGAGCTATGAAATTTGAAGTATCATCCTCTGAGTTATTAAGTCAATTGCAGATCGCAAGTGGAGCAATCAACCCAAATCCAGTATTGCCAATACTAGAGGACTTTCTATTTGATCTTAATGACAATAATCTTACTATAACTTCAACAAACCTAGAGACGACTATAGTATCTAAATTGGAAGTATTAGGTAGCGAGAGTGGCAAGATTGCTGTTCCTGCTAAGATATTATTGGAGACACTGAAAGCACTTCCAGAGCAACCGATCACTTTTGTATTGGACACAGAAACAAACGGGATCACATTGAAGTCATCATATGGTGAGTATAAACTAGCGGGAGATACACCTGACGAGTTTCCTCAACTACCAGAAGAAGATAATGTAGACACGATTAAGCTAAATGCTAATATCATGTCTGAAGCGATTGCTAAAACAATCTTCGCTACGAGTAGTGATGAGTTACGTCAAGCGATGACTGGGGTATTTGTACAAGTTGATTTTAATAAGATCATATTTGTAGCGACAGATGCTCATAAATTAGTAAAGTACACATTCGGAGGAATCTCAAGTGAGAACACAGCTTCATTCATCATACCTAAGAAAGCACTTAACTTGCTGAAAAATGCGTTGAGCAATGATGGTGAAGTAAATCTTAGTTTCAATAATAAAAATGCATTTTTTAGTTTTGATGAGACCAGAGTGATCTGCCGATTAGTAGATGCTAAATATCCAGATTACAACGCGGTAATTCCGGTGGAAAATCCAAACGTACTTTCTCTACAAAGAAGAGACTTCCAAAATTCGCTTAGAAGAATTGCTATATACGCCAATAAGACGACCAATCAAGTAATCCTTAATATCAACGAGAATAGCTTGACGATATCTGCACAAGATTTAGACTTCTCAAATGAAGCAACGGAGCAACTTTCTTGTACATACACAGGAGAGCCTATGACAATTGGCTTCAATGCGAAGTTCTTAGGTGAGATGCTAGGAATCTTAGAGTCACCTGACGTAACGTTGAATTTATCAACTCCTAACAGAGCTGGCATCCTACTTCCTGCAGATCAAAAAGATAATGAGGAGTTATTAATGCTTGTTATGCCTGTAATGATGAGCAACTAAGAAAGTTTATCGTTAATCTTATAATTGGAGTAGCGTTGCTTTAATTCTGATCTTATTATAAATGTCCAAAAACATTTAATCAAATGCCAAAATCAAAGAAAATCGGTCTTTTCTTCGGATCTTTTAATCCTGTGCACATAGGTCATATGATTATTGCCAATTTTATGGTAGAGCATAGTGATTTGGAAAAGATATGGATGGTGGTTTCTCCTCATAACCCTCACAAAGAGAAGAAATCCTTAGCAAAAGATCATGATAGATTGCACCTTGTGGATTTAGCAATAGGAGAGAATACAGGCATCAAAGCCTCGGATATTGAATTCAATCTTCCGAAGCCTTCATACACAATAGATACACTGACTTATCTAAAAGAAAAATACCCAAATCACGAGTTTTGTCTAATTATGGGAGGTGATAATCTTGGGACATTCCACAAATGGAAAAATTACGAGAAGATATTAGAGAACCATAAAATCTTCGTCTACAAAAGACCCGGCTATGAGTTAGGAGGATTAAAAGAACATGAATCTGTAACTATTCTCGAAGCACCATTACTTACTATCTCTGCAAGTTATATTCGAAAACAAATCAAAAAAGGAAATAGTATTCAATATTTAGTTCCAGACTCAGTTTGGAAATATTTGGCAGGAAGTAGAATGTATCGTTGAACTTTCCGAATAATGAATTGAATTAGTTTTCCTGCCCGAGCCCTGCTAATTATGTTCTCCTTTTGGAGGCACAGAGGAACTACGCAGTAGGTCCGTAAGACTAAGATCTTGTAGTGTGTTTTCATGAAAACACGCGGGAGATTGAAAGGAGAATTAA
>OJIO01000406.1_pt1 | contig 29047 bp, 22 predicted proteins | sample 1595621 | NCBI WGS metagenome assembly OJIO01 (sample SAMN05416776, study PRJEB24817) | seawater metagenome | isolation source: Sea water | place: Canada:Atlantic | collected 2013-07 | reverse complement strand
GATTTCTGCCTGTCTCGTGGGCTCGGAGATGTGTATAAGAGACAGGATCTACACTGTCCCAATACTTTAAGTTTTCTTTACTAGCTATATCTTCTGGATTACCGGCGTCCATATATCTTAGAAAGTACCAGCTTGATCCAGCAACGGCAGGCATCGTGTCTGTTTCTCTTGTATATCCAGCTTCTTCATTTACCCACGCTTCATTTCTAGCCAATGGTGATTTTCCTCCTACCGCAGGTTGAAAATCATCCGTATCAGGAAGTGTCAGTGGAAGACGCTCTAGCGGAAGTGCCTCAGCAATACCCTCAGAATTATATCTGATTGGGAACGGCTCTCCCCAATACCTTTGACGAGAGAAGTTAGTGTCTCTCATTCTGAAATTTATCTTTCCAGCACCAATGCCTTTTTCTTCTATGGCACTGATCGCAGCAGTTATTGCCTCATTTACTTTCATGCCATTCAGGAAGCCAGAGTTTATAATTTTGCCAACCTTATCTTTTAATGAAGCTCCTGGATAATCAGATTTATCGACAACATCTATGATTTGTAGACCAAATTTTGTAGCGAAAGCTTTATCTCTATCATCATCACTTGGTACAGCCATGATAGCTCCTGTACCATAATCCTTTAGTACATATTCTCCGATCCAGATTGGAACTCGTTCGTTGGTAAATGGATTGATGGCATATGATCCCGTGAATTCCCCTGTGACTTCTTTTACCTCAGACATTCTTTCTATCTCAGATCTACTATTCACATAAGTAATATATTCTGCAATCTTATCTTTCTGATCATCAGTAGTCAGTTCAGCTACCCAATCGTGCTCTGGGGCTAATACCATATAAGTAGCACCGAAGATTGTATCAGGGCGAGTAGTAAATACTTCGATCTTTTTATCGTTGTTTTCAATGTCAAAAAACACCTGTGCTCCTTCTGATCTTCCGATCCAGTTACGTTGCATTGCTTTGAGAGAATCTGACCAATCTACAGAATCTAAATCAGACAGTAATCTTCCAGCATAGGCCGTTATTCTGAGTGCCCACTGTTTCATGGCACGCTTTTCTACAGGATGACCACCTCTATCCGAAAGTCCATCTTTTATTTGATCATTGGCAAGAACAGTTCCTAGTGCTTCACACCAGTTTACATAGCCGACTTTTTGATAAGCAAGACGGTAATGCATTAAAACTTCACTTTTCTCTACTTCTGAATAAGCATTCCAGTCTTCTGCTGTAAAGTCATCCTCTAAACTAGTGGCTGCGTTCACAGCAGTTGATCCACCTTTACCGAACTTTGAAATAAGGCTTTCAATTGATTGAGCTTTTTCGGCATCAAGGTCATAATAATGAGCAAACAATTGAGTGAAAATCCATTGTGTCCATTTATAATATTGTGGTTCGCAAGTCTTTACAGATCTAGACCAGTCATAGTTGAATCCAATGTTTGATAATTGTTGGATGTATTTTTCGATATTATCATTTGTTGACTTAGCCGGATGCACACCTGTCTGGATAGCATAAGTCTCCGCTGGAAGTCCAAATGCATCAAATCCCATTGGGTGAAGTACGTTGTATCCTGACTGTCTTTTATATCTAGAGAAAATATCAGTCGCTATATATCCTAGAGGGTGACCAACATGTAATCCTGCTCCAGATGGATATGGGAACATGTCTAGTACATAATACTTAGGCTTTGTTCGGTCATCAGATACTTTATAGGTATCATTCTCTTTCCAATATTTCTTCCACCTTGATTCTATATCTGCCGTATTGTAATCCATCTCTTCTTGCTTAAATTATTAGGGCGCAAAAATAGATTAATTTTTTGGAAGGTGGAGGGGTTGAGAAGGAAAGGTGACGAATGGTGATTTTGATTTGAAAATAGATATAATTCCACCCCCTTCGCCCCCTCCAGAGGGGGATTAATTATTTGCCAATACCAAAGCCGGTTACAAATTCCCCCTTCGGAGGGGGCTAGGGGGTGGAAATACTTCTAATTGAATCAAGACTCAAAATAAATCTGGTGTTATTATAATATTTGAAATAGTGAAATCGATTTCCTTTTGCAAGTATTCTTTATCAATCATAAGCCAAATTCTTTCGAGTTTTTTTAAATAGAAACTTTACAGCTCTAACATCAAAAGTTTATATTAGTGATTTAGTATTGTAAACATAACCATTCTTCATATTGAACTATTGCACGCTATCAAAAATTAAAGACTACTAATGAAACTCCTTCCTTTAATCATAGCATTAAGCATCAGCTTTCTTTTTGTCTCTATTGAAGACTCATTGTTTGGTGAAACCATGGTAGTTTTTGAAGATGGACTAATTTCAAAATACAATTTTAATGGAAATGCAGTAGATAGCCTATCAGCTCACTCTGGAACAATATATGGAACTAGTGGCTCTTTCAATAGATTTGGACAACTTGAGTCTGCGCTTCATTTTGATGGTAAAAATGACAGTGTGAATTTAGGTTTGGACTTCTTATCCTACGATTCCATTACTGTGAGTTTATGGCTCTTCCCAAAAAGTGAGAGTACGGAAGATAGTGCTGGGACAAACCAATATTTTATATCCTCTGGAGAAGCAGGGGTTTCAAAAGGTATATATGGAATTTGGAATGAAGGGGCACTTTATACAGGCTTTACTACAACCGATAAAAGAGTTTCGAGTACGTATCACTCTTATCTACCTAAAGAAAACTGGTATCATATTGTATTGGGAATTGATTTGATAGAAGAAGTATCTCAGACATATGTGAATGGGATATTGGTAAATTCGGATGACTTTGAAGTTGGTAGTTTTTCTGACCCTGTAAGTAGTTTGATTGTTGGAGCGGCCAATTTTTCAGATTCGCTAGGTTTTTATGGAGGGGTCGATGATTTAAGTATCTACAGTAAACTTCTGACTAGTGAAGAGATCCAATCTTTATACGAAATCGGTTGTCAAGATTCTCTATATATCCCTACTCTGATTCTTGAACAGGACACCTTTCTGTATGCTCAATCTTCGGTTATCATAGACAGCTTACAAATCGACAGTACGTTTGAATTAAATATTATCGCACCCAATACAACTTTGGATACCGGATTTATAGCTGGTTTAGGCAGGTTGAATATTTATTCAAATATAGGTTGCAATCAAAAAGAGATTTTTTACAAAAGTCATTTTGATCATAGAGGTGTATACATTAATAATTTTGTCACTGATGGATATTTGGGAAATGATGTAAAAGAAGATTCTATTTTAGATTGGGCCGTTCGTCATGAATTTAACAATGTCTATTTGTACAATATTGGAAGTGCGATGAGTATGGGCATGCAAGAAGAGCTTGACACCTTTGTTTATAAAGCACATAATTGGGATTATCCAATAGAGTTAACCTTTGTTTCTGCTGGGTTTGGTACATCATTTACCAATATTGAAAATTACCATGATGATTATGATAATATCCCTGTTGGTATAGTCAGCGAGATTGAATTTTGGAATGGTTCTAAGACTTATGCTGATGATTTTGCTCCTTGGGTAGAGAAACTAAATAGTCTCAAGTTTGATACCGTCACTGTTGATTCTATTGTTAGAAATCCTGATTTGTACAGAAGGTTTTATATAGGAAAGATTAAAGACGGAGGAGAACCACCAAGCATCGATATCGCTGAGAATTTGGTCATCAATCATGATGAAATATTTTTAACAAATTACCATTCTAATGGCTATAACCTCTCCACCTCTTCCAGTGAAAACTCTATTAGAAATAAACTTTCCTTACTTGGAGAGGCTGGATATAATCTTGGTCAAAAAGTGAATATCGTTATCTTATTCAATGTCAGACAAGACTCACCAGCGCCACAGATTTGGGATTATTTTGAAGAAGTAGGAGAAGATCACTATTTCAAACATGCCTATGAATCGTTTTACAAAGATTTCCTAGAAGCTGAAGATATTGAGCACAAAAACTACTTAAATCTTAAAGGATATGGATTTTATAGATATACAGATGCGATAGAAGCAAGAGGGTGAATATCATTTTGTTCTGAATTATTAATAAATAAATCAGAAGCAACTTAGGTGTTTTTTGCATGTCATTTTATTTGTATCTTTCAGCGATTTGATAGCAATTCATAAAGCACATCATAGAGTCTTTAAAAGTCTCTCTATTTAACCTAAAAAAATATACCTGATGAAAAAACTTCCATTTGTAATCATATTATTCTTATCCATTCTGGACTTTTCCTATGGACAGACTGAAGCAATCTGGTTGCGATATCCCGCTATTTCGCCTGATGGCAATTCTATTGTATTTAGTTATAAAGGTGATCTTTGGAAAATAGCCTCCGATGGTGGTTTAGCTATGCCACTTACCTTACATGAAGGACATGATTTTCAACCTGTTTGGTCAAATGATGGAAAGCAGATTGCTTTTGCTTCTCACCGATATGGAAACTTTGATGTTTACACAATGCCTAGTTCAGGAGGAAAAGCCACTAGGTTGACATATCATTCTTCAAGTGATTACCCGAGTGGATTTACACCTGATAATCAATCTATTTTATTTACATCTAGTCGATTAGATGCAGTTGCCAATCAACAGTTCCCTTCTGGTGTTTTGCCTGAGTTATATCAAATCTCTACTAAAGGAGGAATGCCACAACAAGTGATTACTACTCCAGCTCAAAATGCGGTTTATTGTAAAGACGGTTCAATTATGGTCTTCCATGATCGAAAGGGATATGAAGACGAATTTAGAAAGCATCACACTTCTTCTGTCACGCGAGACATTTGGAAATATGAAACCAAAACTGGTGTATATACCAAACTCACGACCTTCAATGGGGAAGACAGAAATCCTGTTTTTGCATCTGATCAACAGGATATTTATTACCTAAGTGAAGAGAAAGGAAGTTTTAATATTTTTAAAATGAACATAAATTCTCCTGGAGTTTCTACCCAAATTTCTTCATTCAAAAACCACCCAGTACGGAATTTGAGTAAGAGTGATGATGGTGTATTGTGCTTTAGTTATAATGGTGATATCTATACCATGAAAGAGGGAGGTGAAGCTCAAAAAGTAGTAGTTCAAGTAAATTCTGATAGTCGGTTTAATCCAGAAAAAATTGTCTCAGTCAATAAAGATATTACTGAGATGGCACTTTCTCCAAATGAAAAAGAGATTGCCTTTTTACATCGAGGTGAAGTTTTTGTGGCATCTATTAAAGAAGGAACGACCAAACGAATTACCAATACTCCAGAGCAAGAGCGTAACATTAGTTTTAGCCCAGATGGAAAATCTATTTTGTATGCAGGAGAAAGAAATGGAAGTTGGAATATTTATCAAAGTTCGATGACTCGTGAAAGTGAAAAATACTTTTTTAATTCTACAATCATCAAAGAAGAGATTTTGCTGGACACTCCTGCGGAAGAGTTTGAACCAGCTTATTCACCTGATGGAAAAGAAATCGCTTACCTCGAAGAGCGTACAGAAATCAAAGTTCTAAACCTCGCGAGTAAAAAAACGCGTACCGTGATGACTGCGGATAAGAACTACTCCTACTCAGATGGAGATCAACATTTTTCATGGTCTCCAGATAGTAAGTGGTTATTGGTTGAATTTTTACAAGATCGACAATGGATTACACAATGTGGTTTGGTCGATGTTTCTGGAGGGAAAGACGTTCTTAATTTGACACAAAGTGGATATGGTAGTTTTGGCCCTGAGTGGGCAATGGATGGTGAAATGATGATCTATGGAAGTGATCGAGATGGTATGAAAAACCATGGTAGTTGGGGAGGAGAAATGGATGTGTATGCTATGTATTTTACTAAAGAAGCATTTGATCAATACAAATTGGACGAAGAAGAATATGAATTGAAGAAAGAAGATGACGAAGAGGATGATGATGATAAAAAGGAAGAAGACAAGGAAAAGGAGAAAGATAAAAAAGAGAAGGAAGAGGATAAGTCTGTTGAATCAATCAAAATAGAATTAGACGATATTGAAGAACGTAAAGTTCGGTTGACTGTAAATTCCACTCACCTTTCTGATATGGTTTTGGCCAATGATGGAAGTAAGTTGTTTTATATGTCTCGCTATGAAAAAGGAGCAGATTTGTGGCAAACTGATCTACGAACCAAAGAAACAAAGAAGCTTTTAAAAATGGGGGCGAGAAGTGTTGGAGATGTAATCATGGATAAAAAAGGCAAAAACCTATTTATTCTTGCCGATGGTTCTATTTCAAAAATTGATGTAGAGAGTGGGAAGAAGAAGGGTATTGGTGTGAGCGGTGAAATGGTATTGAATGAAACTATTGAAAGAGCGTATTTATTTGAGCATGCATGGAGACAAGTCGAAAAGAAATTTTACAAAATAGATTTGCACGGTGTCTCTTGGGATTTTTACAAAGCGGAATATGCTAAGTTTTTACCTCACATTAATAACAATCATGATTTCGCTGAGATGCTTTCTGAGATGTTGGGAGAGTTAAATGCTTCTCATACTGGAGCTCGTTTCAGGCCTAAAACTGAGAACGGTGACCAGACCGCTTCTTTTGGTTTGTTTTTCGATCAAAATTATTCAAAGAATGGGTTAAGAGTTGTGGAAGTAATGGATAGAGGACCTCTTGACAACAGTGATTCGAAAATTAAACCTGGAGTAATTTTAGAGAAAATTGATGGTATAGTAATCTCACCTTCAGAAAATGTGTATGGATTACTCAATCGAAAAAAGGATAAAAATACGTTGCTTTCTATTTACAACCCAACAACGGGAGAACGATGGGAAGAGACAACAAAACCAATTTCTTTAGGAGCGGAGAATCAACTTCGATACCGCAGATGGGTAGAGAATTCTCGAAAAATGGTTGACAGTCTATCCAATGGAGAAATTGGTTATGTGCACGTGAGAAGTATGAATGATGCGAGCTATCGAACAGTTTATGAAGAGACGCTAGGAAAAAATGGTAGTAAAAAAGCACTTGTCGTTGATACTCGATTCAATGGTGGTGGATGGTTGCATGATGATTTAGCGACATTTCTAAATGGGAAGAAATACATGAGTTTTGTTCCTCGGGATCAAGAATTAGGATCCGAACCTCAGTTCAAATGGACCAAGCCTTCGATTGTTGTTATGAGTGAAAGTAATTACTCTGATGCTCATATGTTTCCTTACACATACAGAGCCTTGGGAATTGGGAAGTTAGTTGGAATGCCTGTACCCGGAACGGGAACTGCAGTATGGTGGGAAAGATTACAGAATGGAATGGTCTTCGGAATCCCACAAGTCGGTATGGTAGGCAATGATGGGAAATATCTTGAAAATCAACAACTTGAACCAGACATCAAAGTGGCAAATGATCCTGCAGCAGTAAGCAAAGGACAAGATCAACAGCTGGAAGCGGCCGTTAAAGAATTAGAGAAAGAGGTTAAAAAGGAGATTCAACCGTAATCCTTTCTATAAATAGATAATGAAAAATCCATCTTCATGTAATTGAAGATGGATTTTTTTGTGAATTTTTCTGATAGATACTGGGTGATAAACCATATGTGCTGCTAAAATAGAACTCCATATTTTGCCAATTCAATTCCTGTGTAAAATTTTACTAATTATTGATAAACGATAATTATTTTGTGTTAAATTATTGTTTTACGATAATTTAGTATAGGTTTGTTATCGATAAACAATAACAAATTACTAAATATCAATTAATATGAAATCAACGAATTTGCTAAATGTCTTAATCAATGTGTTCTATTACATTATACTAAATGCGGGCTTAGTGATTACAGGTATGTTAATATATGCAGGAATTTTCGACGATAGAGTTGGAATATCAGTTGGTCGTTCATCATTTGGAATTGTGGATCGAGAATTCGCAAGTGCTTTGTCACCTAAAGATTATGGTAAAGTAATAATTGCAATATGTATAGTGATTTTATTTATAAAAACAATTTACCATCTCAGAAAAGCCACCTTAAAGATGATTAAAGGTGAAATGTTTGATCAGGTTGTATCTGAAAATTTGAAATGGACTGGTATCTCGATGATTTTATATAAAGTTTCAAGTCTGATAGGAAATCTATACAGTGAGGTTCTTTATCAGAATCAGTTTACGGTTGGCTTTGATTTTGGTGGTTTTGAATCCTTCATTTTCATATTGATTCTTGGGCTCTTTTTTATTCTACTTAGCAATGTCATCAAGAATGGAATCACTTTGAAAAGTGAAAACGATCTTACTATATAATCACCCATAAAACAAAAATATGAGAAGTTTAATGCTATTTAAATTAATGATTGATCTGTTTTTTTATGGATCTATAATGTCTGTCTTGGTAACTCTTGGGTTTGGGATAAGCACTGATTCATTTAATATTGGTGGACAGAGATTTGATGATTTAAATCCAACCATAATTACATTTATGATCTTTACTTTATTGAGACCTATCACATTCTTTATAGCTGTTTATCATATAAAACAATTGGCTAGTAGCTTTATCAAAGGTGAAATTTTCTCCGATCCCACATCTAGAAATTTAAAGATGATAGGTTATGGATTTATCTTGTATTCAGTAGTAGAATCTATTGGTGAGTATTTGAATTCTATTGTGAATAATATAGGCGATACTATCATGTCTGGCAATTTTATGGGATTCAATTCAGCTTGGTTTCAATTTACCCTAGGTCTTCTATTTGTTTTTATGGATAGAATATTTCAGAATGCAAAAGCATTAGAACAAGAAAACGAATTAACCATATGAGCATAGTAATCAACTTAGATGTCGTGCTCGCCAAGCGGGGAATGAAGAGCAATGAATTGGCCCAACAGATAGGCATAACAACCGCTAATCTTTCCATATTGAAAACAGGAAAGGCAAAAGCAATTAGGTTTTCGACGTTAGAAGCTATATGTGATGTGCTGGATTGTCAACCAGGAGATATATTAGAATATTTAAAAGCAGAATAAAATGACCAATTTAGAATCGAGATCATTAATTAATCAGCATTGTCGATGTTCTGCTATTGTGTTAAATTGCAAACTTATAAACAGACTGTAATGAAAGATAAAAATATACTCATAGCGCTTATAGCTTCACTTACACTAGGGTTAGCACCTTTTCGACCAGAGCCACATATGATAGGTAAAATCAGGTGGGTCATGGGCGGTGGAAATGGAATGGAGCTCGCAGATTATGGAGATTTGTTAATGCATGGAACTCCTTGGGTTTTTCTGATATATTTTTTGGTGAAGAAGTTTACAAAAACGAAACCTAATGTAAACTAAAGACAATAAACTGTTTTGTTGATTCTTGACGGTATTTCAATGTTTTATAAGAAATATCATAGGTACCTTTTATCTTGATTCTCAAAGTTGATGACCTAATTTGAGTAAGTGTTTTGTTCCATTCTTCATTATTGGGATTTCGGCTTAGGATGTTCAAAATAAAACCTACTTTTACGACAGATCATTAATAAGACAAATGAGCATAGGACAAATAATATTTACGCTTGTGGTGGTAGTAGCATTTTCGATAGCTGCGAAGAACTATAAGAAAGTATACCGTAACATTCGCCTCGGCAAAGACGAGGATATCTCTGGTGACGAAGGGAAACGATGGAAGAATGTTTTACTTATAGCTTTTGGGCAGAAAAAAATGTTCAAGCGGTGGATACCAGCGGTATTGCATCTAGCTATTTATGTAGCGTTTTTATTTACTCAGATAGAGTTGATAGAGATATTTATTGATGGATTCTTTGGTGTGCATCGATTTTTTGCTCCGTTTCTAGGGGGATTGTATACCTTGATAATAGGATCTATAGAAGTACTTTCTTTCTTAGCATTGATAGCTACTGTAGCCTTTTTATCGAGAAGAAATTTACTAAAAATACCAAGATTCGTGAAACCTGAAATGGGAGGATGGCCAAAATTAGATGCCAATCTTATTCTTTTCGGAGAATTGGCATTGGTTACAGGCATATTCATGATGAATGGAGCAGATGTAGTACTTCAACAACTAGACCCAGCACATTATCCTTCTACTGGTTTTTTACCAATAAGTAATATTATTGGGCCTATGTTTTTTGGAGACTTGGGTCTTAATGGTTTGCAATTTATTGAGCGAACAGGATGGTGGTTACACCTGATTACTGTTCTCGTATTTATCAATTACCTGCCAATATCTAAGCATTTACACATTTTCTTAGCATTCCCGAATGTTTGGTATTCCAAATTGACCTCAAGAGGTGAGATGGAAAACATGCCTGATATTATGAATGAAGTAAAAAGCATGATGGGTTTAATTCCTGAGCAAGAAATGGATCCAAATGCTGATTTTCCAGAATTCGGGGCAAAGGATATATTCGGTTTATCTTGGAAAAATATAATGGACTCATATGCATGCACTGAGTGTGGAAGATGCACAGATGTATGTCCAGCGAATATTACAGGTAAAAAACTTTCCCCTCGTAAAGTACTAATGGATATCAGAGATAGAGCAACCGAAATCGGAAATAATCTTGATACTGGTGCTATTAAATTCTTGTCTGAAGAGGGTAGAGCTGCGAATGAGAAGTTGACCGCAGATAATTATGATGATGGAAAATCACTATTCGATTATATATCTCGAGAAGAAATTCATGCTTGTACTGCTTGTAATGCATGTGTAGAAGCCTGTCCGGTTACAATTAATCCACTAGAGCCTATCTTAAAAATGAGAAGGTACGAAGTGCTTACGGAATCAGCTGGGCCAAGTGATTGGTTGCCGATGTTCACCAGCATAGAAAACAGTGGCGCAGTATGGCAAGTCCCTGATGACAGAGACAAGTGGGCGAAGGATATGAGTGAAGAGGGAAATGATAGTTGAGAATTTAAGAATGAATACAAGATTTTCAATTTTAAAAGTCGAGTGTTCATAAACGAAGGGGCATATTGTCCCGCATGTTTGCTCTACAGAGCAAGCCAAGCTATAACAAAATGCTGGTCCGTGTGTTTGCAACCAAACTGCACTAAGCATAAAATTGAATAAGCATATTGTCCCGCATGTTTTCTCAAAAGAGAATATATGCTACAACAAATACTTAATAAATGACAAAGATTAAAATAAATACAATGGCCGATTATTCGGCAGAAGGAAAAACTCCAGAAGTACTTTTTTGGGTGGGTTGCGCAGGTAGTTTTGATGCCCGTGCTCAGAAAGTTACAAAGGCATTTGTTAAGATATTAAATGCAGCGAAAGTTGATTTTGCTATCCTTGGGAATGAGGAGAGTTGCACCGGTGATCCAGCAAGAAGAGCAGGTAACGAGTTTGTTTTCCAGATGACTGCATTGCAAAATATAGAAATGCTCAATATGTATAAAGTAAAGGACATCGTCACAGCATGTCCGCATTGCTTCAATACATTAAAAAACGAATATCCTGCCTTAGGTGGAAACTATAATGTAACCCACCATACCCAATATATGAATGATCTCCTCAAAGCGGGTAGACTGACAATCGAAGGCGGAGAATTCAAAGGAAAGAAGATCACTTATCACGACTCATGCTACTTGGGAAGAGTGAATGGTATCTACGAGGCTCCGAGAGAACTGATCGCTGCATTGGATGGTGAACTAGTTGAAATGAAACGATGCAAGACAAACGGTCTTTGTTGTGGCGCTGGTGGAGCACAGATGTTCAAAGAAGACGAACCTGGCGATAAACGAATCAATATAGAACGTACGGAAGAAATTCTAGCAACGGGAGCAAGCATAGTAGCTGCCAATTGTCCTTTCTGTATTACGATGCTTTCAGATGGTATGAAAGCCAAAGAAAAACAAGATGATGTAATGGTGCATGACTTGAGTGAGTTGATTGTGCAGGCGAAAGGATTGTAATTAGTTGTTAGTTTATCTCCGCCCGAGCCAAACCACGGACATCCCCCTTCGGAGGGGGCTAGGGGTGGATCTTGGGAACAAAGCATAAAGAACAGCAAACAACCTTTCAAAAAAAACGTTAAAATAACACCCCAAAATCTATTTCTCTTTTAGAATTCGTAATTCTAAATTCAACATTCGAAATTCCTTAACAATGATCCTCGACCTTATAGCCCTAGACAACTCTTCCAAAGTGTGGATCTACCAGTCTGACAAGGAATTTACCTACGACGAATTGGATGATGCCAGAGAATTTATCTCCAATTTTTTAAATGATTGGACAGCTCATTCTGCGGAGTTGGATAGTTATGGAAATATATTTCATAAACGATTTTTAGCATTTTTTGTAGACGAATCAAGAGCGCATGCAAGCGGCTGTAGTATCGATACATCTGTACGCTTCGTGGAAGCGCTTGGCAAAAAGATGAACAAAGACTTCTTTGATCGGATGACCTATGCATATATGGATGATGAGGAGGAGATACATACGATTCATCACAATGAATTGCCAGCTGCTTACTCGAGCGGAAAAGTAACTGACCAAACATTCTTCTTTAATAATCTAGTAAAGACAAAAGGCGATTTTCTTAAAAACTGGATCAGACCATTGGATGAAAGCTGGCAAAAGCGATTTGTCTAATACTATATCGCTTTAATCAACAAATCAACAAATCAGCAAATCAACAAATCACCACATCACCAAATCAAACAAACCAGCGAATCAAACAAATGCAATCAACATCCTATCTAGAATCATTCGAACAAAATCTGATCGATAAATACCAAGTTCAAATCCACATGAATGCCAGAATTGCATTTGGCGAAGATCGATTTTGGGATGTAACAGATCCGTATTGTCCTGTACGTAGTGGCACAGCCTACGAAGCCTTTCATCTGTTCATAGAAAAATCAACTTCTGAAAGCCCGGAAAAAGACACCTTCCGCACTATCCTCCAAGAACTAGACTTGGTAGACAGCCTTATAGAAGTAACTCAACTTAAGAATGCGGACCTAGTCCCATATCTAGAAAACAAAGAAAAACGAGCTAGATACGTTGAAGTAGATTATGCCATAATAGCCAGTACGTTCGCTCAGATTGTGAAGTACGGCAATGTCAGTGACGGGTTCATGAAATTGTTTATCATCTCAATCCTGCGTCAATTGAATCCAATACTGAATGAATTTGTTTGTAATGGAAATCAAGAAGAGATAGATCGGAGGTGTAATCTGATTGAGGATTTGTCGAAGTTTGTGGTGAATATTGTAAAGGCGGTGAGGTGAAGAAATAAGTAAGTGAACAAGTCTATGAAATTAATGCTAACCTCTATGGTTGGGATCAGATAATTACTTAAGTGTACAACTAAGAATTCCAAGTTCTATAGTTTGAATTTATTCGTATTTTAGCATCAACTACAACTACATCAGAAACGATAAATGATGTACGGTTCACAGAACCTAATTACAGATCAACAGAATCTAGCGGGGTAGAAGTGAGATTGGGAGTTAGAGGAGAATATAATGAACCATGATGAAAAAATCCGTAGTATAACAGGAGCATATCAGATAAGACTTCCTTTGGTCGTCCGCTCGATATGCCGAACGTAATCAATAAAAATAATAATTATGAAGAGATTTGATTTTAAAGAAATAATTGAAATTACTTGCCGTCTTTATGTATTTTTTTTTCTAACTGCCTATGGAGTGGGAAAGGTTATAGGAGGACAATTTTATACCGCTGCAAGAATGCCAGATGGGTTGGAACTTATCCCAATAGGACAAGTTTCAGACTTTGATTTGGCTTGGGTTTTCATGGGGCGATCTTTTGGATATATGCTTGTGATAGCTCTTGCCGAAATCCTTGGAGCGGTTTTATTGCTTTCTAATAAAACTAAACTAATAGGAACCCTTATTTTAATTCCAGTTATGGTAAATGTAATTGTATTCGATATTTTTTTCCTAGACGAATACGGTGCATTGGCAGGAGCAACTTTATACTTATTCATGCTATTTGCAATCCTTGTTATCAACAAAGAAAAAATGATCGCTGTTTTTAATGACCTCATAAAAAACAAGAAACCGACTAAGACATCATCCAAAGAAAAATTCTACAAATATTTGATAGTTGCAGTTATAATCGTTTTAATTTTCATAGGAGATCAATTAATCGTGAACTTCCTAGGGTATGGAAAAGGATAATAAATAACTGATTTCAACAATGCATGCAGCGACCGTGCCTCCCTGCAGGTCGATGCTAAGTGTTATAACCAAGCGGATAAAATGAAATGCAAATGAATCGAATTCTGTCTTATTTATTGATTGGATTAATTTTCAGTTCATGCGCAAGCAAAGAAATTAATAACATAGAAAAAACTGTAGAAGATTATTATAAAGTTTTCAATAAACGCCAAGATTTAGATAGGTTCATGAGTTTTTATGATGAGAGTATTGTACTCGAAGATATGATAAACGGGGACAGAATTGTTGGAAAAGAAGCATTGAGAAACTTTTTTGACTGGGATAACTCTGACTTTAAAAATTTAAGTGCTAACAGTTTAATAGTAAGTGAGAAAATAACACAAGAAAACAAAGCAGTTGTCAAAGGATATTTTACCAGGTTTAAATGGAATCAAACTGAATTTGAAGCAATGCATTTTACCACAATATTGACTTTTGATGAATCAGGAGAAATAGTCAAACAAGTCGATTGGATAAATTACCCTTCGACACTCGTTGACTACAATAAAAGAAGTAATTCAAACAAGTGGATTAAATAAGAATTTAAACCTGGCCATAATATAAGCTAGGGCTATAATGTCCTCGATTCTTCGGCCACTCCACATAGCCGAATCATTTTTGTAACTAGAACGAACTAATATGAAAAATACAGCTTATTTAAAACATAAAAACCCTGATGATTTACATGACGTAATTGATTGGTTGAACGAAAGATACAAATCTGGAAGTAGATCATTTAGTTTTGTAGATAATATGAATGCACTTCGAGTTATTCGTATTGACTAAGAAGTTGTTAAAAAAGTAATTAATTTGATTCGTGATAAGAATTAGATAAAAGGCAAATTAAATACAAAAAATGAAAAAAGCAATTTTACTCTTATACCTGATAACAGGCAACTTTACCACACTGGTGGTTTGCCAAAGTTTAGGCACTATTCAAAATAATACAAATGAAGCGCTGCCAGCTTCCTATAACTTTCAGGAATATGTATTTGCGGAACCTGATGACCAAGGAGACTGCCTAGGAATACAAAATAACTCGGCACAAATTGAAGAAATATTTTTAGCTCAAACACATAGACATGCTATTGGACATCCGCTGTTCTTTACCATAGGCCATCGTCCTGCATTGCTCCAATTGGCAGTTACAGGAACGGGCCCCTCTCCAGATGTAAAAGTAGAAGGAATACTCAATGGAAACTCATTGGGAACTTTATGTTTAGCGGGTCCCTCTAATCTAAGTAGTGTAGTTGATTTGAATCTCCCAAACTTCGAAGAATATTTTTCTGTAACGCTACCTAAAAGCTGGGTTCAAGACGGATTGGAATTGATGCTTACTGCTGGGAATGAAAATATGTCACTGTCAAATACTGATTTGAAAATAGGCCCCTATACAGAAATGAATTTAGTCATGGTCAACATGGATGTCATGGATTATAATGGCGCCCCTCATCAATGGCCAATATTTAATGATTTTTTCCAAGAACTTGCATCTGCTATTCCCGCTAGTGTCGTTCGTTTTGGCATTTTTCCAGAAACATTGGTTTTCCCTGAAGTGATTGCCAATAACGATACGGAACAACTTGTTCGTTTAAGTAGCGCTAGTGTCATGGGGGATAATGGGATTTTCAGTGATGGATATATTAACTCAATTGCGGCTTTATTCTTGGGGAATCTTCACCGTAGTACTGGCGATTATCTGTCTACTGTTTATTTTGGCAACACCTTGAATCTGTCACCCGGGGGCTGGGGAGGTGGAAAATCCTTTGTTGGTTTTGATTATACCGATATTTTTATTCACGAGTTGGGCCATGCTTTGAGTTTGCCACACTGGGGACAAGGGTCTTACGAAAATCCAGACCCAAATGAATATGAATTCCTATATCCGTATGGCGGTGAAGGTGATGACGGTGGAGGTAGAGGACAATCATGGAATTTCATACAAGATATCTATGAATTTGTCGATCCTGAATGCCAATATGATAATAATGGAAACCTTGGAGAAGAAAGAAGTGACTGCATGCAAAGAAATAATGCATGCCTAGAAGAACGCTCTGACGGACCAGGGCCTTGGGACGGATATGGTGATTTTTCGGCCTTGGCCATCCATCGTTATTTAGTAGGTGCCAGTGTACTTACTGGGGCAGTAGTTGATAATCAAGAACCAAAGGATTTCCAATTCAATATGCAATCGGGTTTTCCAATTATGACTTTAGACGCTGGAGAGCGAATCTATACGCGCGATACTTTGCAAGCACAAGAGGCAACTTTTGAAGAGAATTTTGACTTGCCTGGAGATGAACAATTAGAGCAAGAAGTATACCTTATTTATGGCAGTGCCCATGAATCTCAAACGCAAGCTAATATTGTTTATAAACCGATTAAATTCAATGGCACACTGCCTCCTGTCATAGACCCAACGGACCCTGCAACTTTTGCCCAGCTACAAGGAGAGACTTACCTGCCTTATCTTTATGGCACGCGTGATATTACCTTAAAACTTACCTATGAAGATGGAAGCGTATTACATGCGCTTAATCCATTTCATTCTTATGCAAGAGCTCCATACACTTGGGGATATCATATCTGGCGAGATGATGTTTGCAACTTTTCACTAGTAGTACCTGGCGATAAAGTTTTACAAAAGGTAGAAGTGTATAAGCGTCCTTTTTGTATAAGATATGATGACAACGATACTGAAGGCAATATAAACTATGCTCCTCATAATATTACGGCCGAAAACTTTATGGATGATGCTGTATTTCAAGCAGTATATGAATTTGGCCAACCTCAAGTACTAGGATCCAATACCATAGGTAACAGAGTTTGGCACGACCTTAATCAAAATGGGCTTGATGACCAAAATGAGAAAGGAATTCCTGGCGTATCTTTAGTGCTTTGGAGAGATGGAGACGGGGATGGGATTCCAGACTGGATGGGCTTCGGTGGTGTACAAGTAACTGATGAGAACGGATATTATAGTTTCTCTGGCTTAGGACCTGGGAATTACTTGGTATTTGTTTGGAGTGTAGACAATTGGGAAGCAGGAGAACCATTAAATGGTATGATTCCTATTGAAACCTATATTGATGACCCCAATACCGACATCAACCTAGACAATAACGGAAGACCCGGTAATCTATCTTGGGGAATTACCAGCCAGGATATCGCTTCCGGAATGATTACGTTAACGGCCGATGGAGAACCGCTAGAAGATGGTGATCGAACGGATTGTTGGTTTGATTATGATGCTTCTGGAAATATGACCATCGATTTTGGTTTTTATGTAGAGGGTGCGATTGTCAGTGTTAATCAGAATCAGGAAGAATTCGCAAAAGTATACCCCAATCCTTTTAACGATTACCTCATCGTTGAGACAGAGGTCTTTTCTGATCATTCACTTAATATCATCAATACTAATGGACAAGTCGTTTTTCAATCCCAACTTTATGAGCATGAAAGTAAAATTGATATTAGCAATATTCCTGGAGGCATATATATCCTGATTCTAAAAAATAAGAATGGGGAAATTGAATGGACCAAGAAATTGATAAAACAGTAGTAAGGGCTTGCAGGAAAAGGGATACAAAAAAGGGTGAATGTTCTTATATAACCTGGTTTTTATCATTCTTTAGCAGGGCTCGATAACATCAAGACGGATTCAATTAGTAATAAAGGATATAATGGCAAATCGTCAATTAGATTTAAAAATAATCCATTGTTGAACGAATTATGTAGCATCCATTTTCTTAAAATTATATTGAAGAATAGGTTTGTTTCTATGATTTATTTAATAGAAACAAACCTATTCTATTTTTCTAATTTAGTACATCATTGTTCCTATTTTACTGGATCGGTCTCAGGAGTAAATCCATCTATGAAAACATCTACAATAACTGTATCTTCATTAATATTCATACTCAAGCCTCCATTGACAGAACCTTTTTCGAAATTTAATGGGAAAATTCCATCTGCACTTATAATATTAAATGAATAAAAGCCACCGGATTGACTTATAGTAATTCTGTCATTGGACCTAACGATGACAGAATCGATTGCGTTTCCACTACTATCAAATATGTGTCCGTTTATGTTCATACTAGGTGGGGTATGGCTCATTTTAGGTTTCATGTGAACATGTAACTTTTTAATATTTTCATAATTGTTAAATTGGATTAATTGAGAGGTGAAACCTTGTTTTATGAAAGTATATTTCTTTTCACTTGCCACTCGCATTAATGTTGCTTCACCATCTGCGTTTGTCCTATCATGACCAGTGGTAACACCTCCTGTTTGTATCTCAATTTGTACATCATTCATCGGGCTATTTTTAGTGTCGTATACTATTACTGATATTGTATCACCATCTTTAGTGCCGCTCATTTCTTTATCAGGTTCATTATTTGATGTGTTTTTTTGGACTGTTTTTTCTTTGCATTGAATAAATATTAGGGCGAAAGAAAAAAATAAAAAGAAATTGAGCACTTTCATAATAGGTGTTTTAGTTAGTCAATTATTGAATTAATTAGAGAAATATTTTTTTATTAAACTTTTGTACACTGCTTCAGAACGGAGAGAAACAAGCATAGGGTCACTTTCAATTTTTTGCAGATCTTTAAATCCCTTCACTAAGGACTTTTCTAATTGTTCTAAAGCTAGAGATACATTTTGATTCATTGCACTCACTTTAGCCATGTTAAACCATACATTAGCATTGGGATCCATATATTTTATAAGTTCCAGATATTGAGATTCTGCTTTTGCAAAGCTTTCTGATTTGACATAAAATTTTGCAAGAGCAATACGAATTTTTTCATTTTCAGGATTGATTTTTAGTGCACTTAGGTAGTTGATTTCAGCCGCATCATTATTGCCCAATCGACTTTCGACAATGCCAAGATAATAGTAAGCATTATATTGACTACTGTCTAATTCCAATGTTTTAATCAAGGCCTTTTTGGCTTCTGGATAGTTTCTAAGATTTATATTAATTCCGCCCATATTTAACCAGGCAAATGGGTCTTGAGGTGTCAATTTTAACACTTTTTGTCCAACACTCAAGGCCTGTTTAAAATCTCGCTGATATAAATGCCAAGAAGTCCATCCCTTCCAAACCAAAGCATTCATCGAGTCCATTTCTGTAGCCTTATCTAAATAAATTTTTGCTGTATCAAAATCTTTTGAATTTTTGGATAAATAATATGCAAGATTGACATATGGTCTTGCCCAGGATCCTGCATATTCAGATGCTTTAATGGCGTAAGAAATACTTTGTTCTGAATCTTTTACTATTCTACTGTAGCAAAGGCTAACAAAGAAATGAGTAAGCGCCATTTCTGGTTCTAACTCCAATGATTTGAAATAGTAATCCAATATCTCTTGCCCCTGTTCGTCACTAGGGTTTTCGAAAGAACTGTATTTCATATACAACAAAATACCATCAAAAAGATATTCCCGGGCTTTGATATTGTTGTATAAATAATGCTCTTCACCCAAAAGTTGGCTCGCTCTATTTAGGAGTTTTGGAAACCCACTAAATTTCTTTTGATATTCAACATTTGTATTGTAGAGCTTGTTTGGGTCTTTCTCCAAGATGGCATTGATCGACTGTTGTGCATCATCTTGCAATGCAACTACATAACGTCGAGTTACTTCAGGATGTAAATGACTTATTGTCTTATCCGATATTAATTGGTTAAAATAAAATTCTGCGCATAATGAATCTGGATCTAAAAATTCTTTTCTCAAGAGCGCATTTTCAAAATCAACATACGTTTGGTAAATATTAGAATCCAGAAGTACTAAAGATTGAGACAAGTTTGATTTTCTAGCAATGTAGTTTATGGCAACATCAGAGGTTTGATCTATAATTAAAAGATCAGCAATTGAACGCTCATCAACTTGTGCCACAATTGTTCCTCTTGATCCAACTACCATAGGGATTTGGCTAAGTGGTGCAACTTCAGAAGATACATTATCCTCAAGATATCTTCCTATTTCTAAAAGCTTCACTAAATTATCTTGATCGGCATCGGCTTTTCCTATCAAACCTTCGATCAAATGGAAGGAAAATGCTCCTCTTCCTCCTCCCCACTGTAATCCTTCAACACTGAACTCATCAGGTTGACAGGATAAGATTTTTATTTCATTTTCGTATTGTTGGGCTAAGTTGGCTGTCGTCAATTGAGGTCCATTGACTGCGCTTCCCGCAAGATGTCCAGATCGACAGGCATCTGCGATCATAATAACCTGTGCTTTTTTTTGTAGGGAGATTGAAGATATCATGTTTTGCAGATAATATAGGCTATATGTACCTCCTGCCATATAAATTTTTGGCCCACTGTCCCAGCATAATAGAAAACCAAGTTGATTGATTCCTTTTTTTTCTACATCACCATGACCAGAAAAATATATAATGGCCTGGTCATTTTTTTCAACAGAATCGTACAACCAATCGATAGCTGTCGCCACAGCTGCACTTGTAGCTTCTTCATTTATTAGCAATTTGAGATTAGAATCTTGTAGATTGCCGCCAGCTGGTGATTTGAGAAAATCTGCAAATGTCTCAGCATCTATGTGCGCAAATGAAAGATCAGGTATCTCTGGGTTTTGGTAATCTGAAATACCTATAATTACGGCAAAAGTGTTTGATATTTTAGGTTGTTCTACGATCAAACCACTGACACCTTTCTTTTGAGCTTTTAAATTTGCTCCAAATAATAACAATAAAGTTATAATTGAGAAATTAAGGTACGAAGTATTAATATTCATAGATTATTCTATTATCATGCTAAATATAGAGATTCTTTACTACATAATAAAGCTATGACGAAATAATGAAATATGACTAAAATGTAATAATTGGATATTAAAAAAAATGGAGACAGTAAGTATTTTTTATATGTTTCTATATCACGAGTAATCTCAATTCAGTAAAAATAACTATTGACTACCAAAAATTAAAGATTATTTTAGTCACATAAAGACTATACGTACACGCCAATGAAAACCTAAAAGCACTTGTGCATTATTAATGCTGCTATATTAGAAGTCATCTATAAATAGTAATTGACAAAACCACATTTTCTTTCTTTTTGGGTGTTTCCCCTTACTTTTTCACCCTTTGATTGCTGTATAATTGGAGTATTAAAAGAAGTGTAGTATGAAATTGATCTTTTTGTTTTTTTCTATTCTTGGTTTTGGAACTGTTGATTTTCATTTAGACAATTCCTTAAAGTCAGATATTGTTACTGGCATATCTGATGATATGGAGATTCTAATTTCACAAAAGAGCGAATACCGGGTGTCAATGGGTACTGATTATAATGTAGGACCGGGCCAACCACTTACAGCAATCTCAGAAGTGCCTTGGGCTACCTTGCAAGCAGGTGATCGGGTTTTCATTTATTGGAAAGCTACTCCATACAAGGAAAAATGGGTGATCAACAGAATAGGTACTGCAGCTGAACCGATTGAAATCATTGGGGTAAATGGTCCATTAGGCCAACAACCAATCATTGATGGTAATGGAGCTGTAACTGTTGCAGGAGTTAATTTTTGGAATGAACAACGAGGAGTGATTAAAATTGGTGGTTCAAATACACCGGCAGATGGATTACCAAATTACATAACGATTGATAACCTCGAAATTATTTCAGGTCGACCTCCGTACCAATTTACAGATGACAATGGACAAACGCAAACCTATGTTGATAATGCAGCTTCAATATACGTAGAAAAAGGCGCCAATCTGATTATTAGAAATTGTACATTGAGTGATTCAGGAAACGGTTTGTTTATTGGAGCTTTTGGTGGTGCGTCAGAGAATATCTTGATTGAGAATAATTATATCTATGATAATGGTATAGATGGTAGTATTTTTCATCACAATACCTACACAGAAGCATTGGGTATTACCTATCAATACAATCGATTTGGACCTTTGAGGACAGGAGCATTAGGAAACAACTTAAAAGACAGATCAGCAGGATTAGTGGTTCGGTACAACTGGATTGAATCAGGCAACAGACAATTAGATTTAGTAGATTCTGGGTCGTTTACTTTGATCAATCATCCGAGTTACGACACTACCCATGTTTATGGCAATATTTTAATTGAACCAGATGGAGCAGGAAATAGTCAAATTACTCACTATGGAGGGGACAGCGGTTCAACTGCAAATTATCGTAAAGGGGATTTATTTTTTTATAATAATACTATAGTTTCAACCAGAATAGGAAACACCACATTGATAAGGCTATCTACAAATGATGAAACAGCTGAGGTGTTCAATAACACGATATTCACAACAGATACGGGTAATAAATTTGCCATGATAGATGGCAACGGAACATTCAATATGGATCACAATTGGTTGAAAACAGGATGGGTTGACTGTCATTGTAGCCCTAGCGGGACAGTGAATGATCTGGGAAATAATGTTACAGGCACAGACCCACTTTTTGTAGATTTTAATGTCCAAGATTTTGGACTACAAGATAATTCTCCGCTAATCAATCAGGGAGATGTCATTCCGCCATCCTTGCTTCCTGATCACAATATAACTTTAGAATATGTAAAACATCAAAATTCAGCAAATAGAAACACCATAGGAAATCTGGATATCGGTGCCTTTGAATACCAAAGCCAAAATGGTGGAGGGGCCGGAAACGTTGGAATTGGTACTACTTCTCCTCAAGGAGTTTTAGATGTTGTTTCTAGCAATAGCGGCATTATCTTACCAAGGGTTAATTCTACTTCAGATGTGGAAAATCCTGTAAATGGAATGCTTATTTATGATATTTCTACGCAATGTGTCAAAGCATTCGAAAATGGAGACTGGGGTAGTTGTTTAAGCAACTAATTAGAATCCGGTGGATATTAAAGATCTCTACGAGATGCGACGATTACATATATAAAGGCATTAGCCAGAGTTAAAAAACACTAATTGAAGTTAGTAATCCATAATGCACTTTTAGCATTGTCATTCCGAGCCCCAAAAAGCACCTTGTTGCATTAGAATAAAAGTAATGAAAAGAGAATGAATTGATATTTGAATTGCCTGCAGGGCAATAACCTTTTAGCATGGGGAGGAACCCCATGCACGTAAAAAAAATGTTTTTGTATCCTGAAGGGATACCACTAATTTCAATCTACTGCAATCAATTTATTTGCTCAAAGGCTTTATAAAACAATTTTGTGCATTATGGTTTATACACCTAATAGAATTGCAAATTCTAAAGTTTTAAAATATTTGTATTTTAGCACTAATTACGATTTTAGAAGCAAAAATATAGTAGACAAGCTAGTTCCGATTATATTCAAATAATGCTCATTTAAACACTGTTTATTTTTTCAATGATATTTTTAAGTCATATTTTGATTTTCGGCAAATTTACAACGCGATTAAATTTCTGGCAATATGTAGTTGGACGGATGTTTACTCTGAAAGAAAAAGAGATTTACGCTATAGCACGAATGTAGTTTTTGTGTTTTTCCATACTTCGACCAGCGAGAATAAAGGTTTGTTGGAATCTGATGTTGAATTGTCTGAACTCTGGAATTGAATCTTCACAGCGTGTTACAATCGCATCTTTTTTTTCATAACTTAGTATTAAGAATAGTGACAAAATAGTCAGTTAGTCTTGAGCAAACTATATGCCTAAAGTTACCGAAGGTTTTGTTCAACAAGCGATTAGGACGATCATAGGCTAACGCCTACGACGCCTATCACCATCAAGTTGTGTGCTATTAAAATTAACGAATATGAAAAGATTATTAATCATTGCCATAATGTGTCTATTTATTTCTTGTACAGAAAAAAGCCATATGAATAATACAGACAATTATATTGTAGAAACCACAGTAAACCTGAAGGAGGGAAAAACAAAAGAGGTTTTGGAACTTTTTAAATCAACTAACCCACAATTAGTTAGCGATGAGTTAGATTGGATTAAAGCATCGTTTTCTTCTGTTGAGGAAAAGGATATTGTGATAGTAAGGGCAGAATGGAAGAGCAAGGAGTCTTATTTGGAATTTTCAAATTCGGAAAAATTTAAATTAACGATGAGGCAATTTGGGAAGTACTTTGTGGGAAAGCCGAAAGTAAGGTTTACCAAAATTTTGTTTGAGATGTAAATAAAAACAACAGCAGACACAACGCATACGGCAGCCAGCTTCCCTTCCGGTCAGCCGTCGCGTATGCAACCGTTAGTCATTTTATTTTTCCAGAAACAATGAAACAAATTACTCCAACAAAGGATAACCAAAATAAATGAAATTAGATATGTCAATACAAAAAGAGGCCTATTCGTGACATCCTTGACTTTCATATGAATCAAGAAGAATTAAATTTTAAACTAAAAAAAATGAAACAGATTTTAACTATTGTGTTGCTTGTATTTTTGCAATTGGCTATTAGTTGCCAAGGCGGCAATAAAAAAAGTAAGGCAGTTCAAAACACGACTAATTCTTGGAATACAGATTTCCTTGATGATTTTGATACATATAATCCAGACAATTGGCAGGACCAAAGAATTTGGGTGAATAATGAAAATCATTGCTATGTACCCGATGGTGAATTTGGTACCCGAGAAGTAAGTGACGGTACATTAAAAATCAAAGTGGTTAATGTGGGTAAAAAGCAACCTTGCGATAATTTAGATAAGCATGGAAATCAACACCCCGAAACTGAATATGTCGCTGGTCGTATCTGTTCTAAAAACCGCAAGGAATTTGTAAAAGGCAGATGGACAGCCCGTCTCAAGTTATCGAGTAATGGCGAAGCAAGCATGTTCCCAGCATGGTGGTTGCTCGGTGCCCAAAATAACGAATCTCCTGTGCAGGAAGAGAACGAGAATATTTGTTGGCCTTTAACCGGGTCTGGCGAGATAGACATATTTGAACATCATGGTGACCATATGAAAGATGAGTTTACAACAGGAGCCATCGTTAGTTTAGGTGAATGCGACAAAGGAGACTGGCAAAGTGCACGAAAAAATTTTCCAGCAACACTTAATGAGTTTCATGAATACTCCGTCGAATGGGAAAAAAGTGACCTGGTTTATCGATTGGATGGCAAAGAAGTCTACCGCAATGAAGGTGAAGGAGATAAATATCCTGAGCCCATGTTCGCTATTTTAAACTTCGCCAAAATTACCGACTCACTTATGGCAGGTGAATGGGTTATGGAAGTAGACTGGGTAAAGCATGAATATAGAAAGTAATTGAATATCTAAATATTATAGAGATAGTTGTAGATAAAAACCATTGACATGTTGGTTAGTTCAAGGGAGAATATTTTAAAAAACATATAAATATTAAACGAACGCACAACAATAAGGTATAACGATCTCAAATCAACAATACCTAAACAAGAAAATGAAAGTCCTGAGCAGACTATTCTATCAAATTACTTCAGGATCGAACATGAAATTTTCTAATGGGTATATTTATGATTAGCATAGGAAAATAAATTAAAAAATAGGCTCTGATAATCAACTTAGAGAACGTTAGTCAGGATAAAAATCAACAATGAAATTTAGATTAATACATACAGTCATTATTATCATAATTGGAATGGGTATTTTGAAAGCCCAATCTAACGGAGAGATTACAATAGGCACAAAACATTTCATAAAATCTGAAATCTTATCTGAAGAAAGAGAATACTGGGTAAGCCTTCCGAATTCATATGATGTTGAGCAAAGTGGGTACAAAAAATATCCTATACTTATCCTACTTGATGGGAATAGCCACTTTCATTATATTTCAGGAATGGTTAATTCAATGAGTAGTGGAAATACAGATAAACGAGAAATTCCAGAAATGATAATAGTTGGAATATTAAATGTGAATCGAGAAAGAGACTTTACACCCGATAAAATAATAACTAAGCGAGAAAATCAGACAGGTGGTGGGGACAACTTTTTAGCATTCCTTGAGAAGGAGGTCATTCCAAGAGTTGATAGCACATACAGGACAGAACCTTACAGGATGTTAGTCGGACATTCTTTAGCTGGGCTTATTACTACTCACTCTTACATGAAGGAGAACAGCCCTTTTAATTCCTTTATTTCAATAGATCCAAGTTTTGGATCTTGGGATGATCAGGTAATTGATAAAAAAACAACCAACCTAAATGAAGTTATTTTTAAACGGCCTTTATTCTTGGCTACCGCCAACTGGGGAAAACGAAATTTAAGAAATAGAGATAGACATATTCAATTCTTTGAAACCTTACATTCTAAGTCAAATAGAACGTTCAATGCCAAACATCAATATTATTCTGACAAGAATCACAGCTCGGTTCCAATTCTGGCAATTTATGATGGGCTTTCCTATATTTTCGAAGGCTACAATCAGTCTTATAGAAATGTGACAGAGATAAACAAACTAATTCAAAATTATGAAGAGCTATCTGAAAAACACGCACATGATTTTCTTCCTCCAGAAGAATTAGTAAATCGAATAGGTTATAGACTTTTGCGAAGTTCAGAAATTAAAGATAATGAATTAGCCTTGGAGTTCTTTAAACTAAATACAGAGAACTACCCTAAATCGTACAATGTATTTGATAGTTTAGCTGAAGCACATTACAAATTGGGGAATGAAAAAGAAGCCATTGAAAGCTACGCTGAATCAATAGTCTTAAATCCTGAAAATGAAAATGCTTCAAAGATGATTAAACAAATAAAAGAAACGATTGATAATAAGTGATATGAGACCAGATTGGCTATTGCTAAATTCTTTCCCATCAAGGTCTAATCAACAAGACCTAAACAAGAAGACGAAGTCCTGAGCTGACTATTCTATCGATTGACTTCAGGATCAAACTCAAAAATTTCTATATTACTGATGAAGTAAATCGAATTCCAAAAGAGATTTTCTACTATTTATTATATAGCCTTCCTTCAATTATTATGGTGTGTGAAAACAAGTATTTGTACGCTATAACTTCAAATTGAAAAACCATAATTTTAGCAATAGGATTTACATCCACACTTTAGATTCTTTTCTTTTGAAGGACTACTTTTTGAAAAGTGCTAAATTCCAATTGATGAATTTTCATGCACTATTCAATTCTACAGCGATGTAGTTAGTTTGATGAATGGAGTCCACATCAAAACCATAATAAATAAACGTACTTGTCCCATTCAGTCGATTCAATGGGAGGCGCAAAACCGAAAAGCCATACGAGTAGGAATAAAACCTTAATTAACCATGAATACCAAAACTAAGACCAAAAGATCATTGGGATGGGTAACGAAAAACCATGTCGAAATAGAACAATGGATTCAAAAACTCAAAGAAAGTGCCAAGAACAATCCACATGCATTGATTGACCCCATTCAAGAGCTTAAAGAAATGGTTTATACAGATCCTGTGCTCTATGCAAACGTTCAAGGCATGTTTGCCGAAGCACACAGATACAAGAAAAGAACCCCACTAGCATGGGAACCCGAACCAATAAACTTTGAAGAATTCTTAGAGCTGCTCAATGCAATTATGTATACTGCGCCACAAGCCTACCAAAAGGGTAAGGGAGACAGTCAGGAACCTGCAGGAATGATTGGTTTCCCGATCAATGCACTCTTGGCTTGGCCAATGGCTACTGATTTTGGTTACGATGTTTTCTCTAATTCTCTGATCAATCAGCAATTCAAAAAAATCCTTACCCATTGGGCAAAGTTTCTAGTATCTGAAGAGTCCCGCTATGTCTTGGTAGAAAATGATCCTGCCAACAATGCTATAGCCTGGTTAAGCCCAGATGCACAAGAAGAAATGGTGGAAGTTGCAAAATCAAGTCTCGGACCAGAACCCAATCCAATCTCTGTTGATGCAGGATTTGCTGATATCTTTGAATGTGATCCCAAGGACAAATATTACGGTTTCAAGTGTTGGGACGATTTCTTCACCCGCCAGTTTCGTGAAGGTATCCGCCCAGTGTATGAACCAGACAATGACAATATAATTGTTAATGCGTGTGAGTCAGCTCCTCTTGGGGTTGTAAAGGACGTTGCATTATCAGCAAAATTCTGGCTAAAATGTCAAACTTACTCCCTTGAAAACATGCTCAATTTTGATGAATTTGCTCCACAGTTTGCTGGAGGAACAGTATACCAGGCATTTCTCAGTGCTCTGAGTTTCCATAGATGGCACAGCCCTGTTAATGGGACCATAGTTAAGGCATATGTGGTTAATTGATCCTATTATCTCGAAAATCAGGGACAAGGCTTTTTCAATACAGAAGAAGGGCCTGACTCATCAGGACCAAATAACTCACAAGCATTTCTGTCGGCTGTTGCAACGCGTGCTATCATCTTTATCCAAGCCGACAATCCAAAAGTTGGATTAATGTGCGTAATGCCGATCGGTATGGCAGAAGTATCAAGTTGTGAGATCACAGTGAAACCAGGCGACAAAGTTAAGAAAGGAGATGAACTTGGAATGTTCCATTTCGGCGGTTCTACCCATTGCCTCATATTCGGACCTGATGTAAAACTTAAATTTGATACGTATGATGAAATCCCTAGCTTGGATGCAGGCAATATCCGGGTGAATACTAAAATTGCTGAGGTGATCACATAAAATAAGCGGAGCACAATTTACCGATTATACCGTTTTAATACCGGCACTTAGATTGCCCCGAGTGCTGGTGTTAAAACATATCAATCATTTATTTCTAAACGGTAAGTCATGCACGGGATATTCATGAATGTGGAAACAAGTTATACCATTTACGGTTTGGTGTCGGAATATAATTTAGAATTCTTCAAAGCGAGCCAAGGCAAAAAACGCAATGATAGACAAATGGCTTGCACAGCAAGCATGGCGGCTAGTGTAACAAATCAGAGATTTGTGGGCCAGCAATAGTGAATACAACGTAATCACTCACCAATAAAT
>OJIO01000404.1_pt1 | contig 29104 bp, 25 predicted proteins | sample 1595621 | NCBI WGS metagenome assembly OJIO01 (sample SAMN05416776, study PRJEB24817) | seawater metagenome | isolation source: Sea water | place: Canada:Atlantic | collected 2013-07 | reverse complement strand
AGACAATCCACCCGCTGTTCATTAACGAGTGTTGCACTCAGAGTCTGCATCCAACCTCATATAACAACTGGTTCAAACCGTTCGCTTCGCTCACTGGGACGAGCTAAAGCCCGCCCCTTAACCAAACGTTAGCTGAGGATTGTATACGTGGCGAGTAAACCTTGGTGGAAAAGGGGACATAAGCGCATAGCTACTGGCTTTGACCGCGCTCTATTATTCGAATTTGACGCGCTGGAAGAGCATCGTTCATTTGCGGCTAATTCGCTATCAGGAGCGATCAAGTCACTAGAGAAGAAGATAAACCAGGGTGTTGACGCTGTGGATGAGGAGGATCGTGACGCTTATCGCGAACACATGAATGAGGAATACATCACCATAAGTGAAGTGCTCCCCCGCGTTCAGTGGAATTCCCAATTTCTAGTCGTATACGCTACTTTTGAGCATCTGCTTAATGAGATATGCCGAATTGTACAGAGGCGTTCCAGTTTCAACCTAAGCTTTAAAGATCTCAATGGCTCAGGAATTGAGCGATCGAAAAACTATCTTTCGAAAGTAGCTGGTGTAACGACTCCATTTCAGACAACTCATTGGCAGCGGGCTAAGCTTCTTGGCGAAGTAAGGAATATAATCGCTCACAGGAACGGGGAAGTTGATCTCCCACCGGGTAACAACAATTGCTTAGGTGCGAAACTGTCTAAGGAGAAACACCTTGTACTGAAAAAGTACATTCCGGATCAAGATGATGCTCAAATCATTCTGAGCGAAAAGTTCATCAAAGAGTCTATTTCTGACCTTAGAAAGGTCCTGATCAGTATATTCGACTACGAGCTATACGAAGATGACAGCTAACAAGTGTAGGCTGTCGGACAAATTACTCGCTGCGCTCGCAATCTGCCGCAGCTACAGGCGTCAGAGCTTTTACTATGCCAATTTCGACAGACGTACTTCGCCACTCAATGGCTTCTACTGCGGCAATAGCTCGCTCATGGTTCGAAGATCGATCTGAGATCAAGACCCGCGAGCAATTTGAAGCTCGTGGCCAGCTAGGCGACAGTGGAGGCGGTTCTGTGTACGCATATTTCACTGATAAGGGTGCGGCGGTCTATGTCGGTCAAACGGGGCGAGCGGTTAAAGCCCGTCTCCATGACCAAACTTCACCACATAAGAAAAAGGCGTGGTGGGACACTTGGTCGTATATGCGGTTCGTTCCATTGGAGTGTGGCGTTGATCGTCTTGTCCTTGAGTCCTTGCTCATCGCAATATACGAGCCTAGCGCCAACGAAAAACCAAAGGCCAAGAGTATCAATGAGCTATTCCCGCTCTAACAATGCCAAGCACAGCGACAGCTTTTCCGTTGCGGCGTCGCCTTCACTACAAAGGTGCGCGTTTGGCGGCGTTGGGCGGTCGAGGATTTAAATGGAGCGGTGAATGATTGATCGGGCATTGGGCATTGGTGGAGTTGCGATATCCATCCTCACGGGCTTCGCTCAGTGGTTATAGCCGGACATCCCAACATGGCTAGCTGCAGGAGGCTTTACGTTGGGCGCAATCTTGATCATCGTAGCGGTTTTATTGCTGCTGCGATCCGTCTTCCGCGGAGAACCTAAAGAAGCGATTTCCGATGAACTTCCTCCCTCTCGAGGTGGAAGTGGTGGCCATGCGAGGGTGGCTGGAAGCGGCATCGCTATCGGTGGAGCCGGCGGCAACGCTGGCGTACCTGGCGCTGGCAAAGGCGGCGATGGAGGCAATGCCGAAGTAGAAGGCGACGGATTCGCGCTGGGTGGCGAAGGTGGTGAGGCTGGTCAAGCGGACCGGGGAGGCCGAGGTGGCCGAAGTCCGCTCAAGGTTCTGGGAGTTTCGAACCAACAACTCACCGATGGAAGCTGGCTTTGGGACAAGGGCCGGGCCGGAGACGGGGCCTCACCGCAGAATGCAGAAGATTCCGACTCTGAACCCGGGGAGGGCTCTGTAGGCAATCAGTCGTGAGTTCGGAATCGCCCAACAAATCGCTCCAGCCGACGCAGCGAAGCTGCACGGCTGAGTGCAGCCGTTAGGATGCTGCAATACCTCAGATGAGGAGGATTGCGGCTGCGAGGTAAGTAGTCCCTAAGTGATATCTGACCTGATTGCGAGGTTTGGCGCGGATGCTAAAATCCTCGCCTGCGTCGGCTATTAGTGTAGTTCGTCGATCAGCATGCTGCGGATGACGCGGTCTGCGTCGACTTGCTGGTCGCGCCCGTCCGCGATCATGTACTGTTACATATCGACCTAGACCGGAGAACGCTATGCCTTCCCCCCTCGTGACCACCGACTGGCTGCAGGAGAATCTGGATAACGAACATTTGGTACTGATCGACGCTAGCATGGCCAATGTCGTTGGCAAAGAGCCGATCATTTATGACCGTCCGATGTTGATCCCGGGAAGTTTCCGAATAGACCTGGAAGGAACGCTTTGCGATACCGGAGCTTCCCAAGCCCACGCCTTCCCAACGGAAGAGCAGTTCACGGCGGAGATCCGTAGATTGGGCATCGAGCCTGAGAGCTTGGTGGTGGTGTACGACGATCAGGGTATCTACTCGTCACCACGCGCCTGGTGGATTCTGCGGGCGATGGGCCTCAAACAGGTGTTTGTTCTAGATGGCGGCCTGCCGCAGTGGTTGGCTGAAGGTCGGGACACCGTTTCTGCTTCGGTGTCAGATGCGGCCAAGCAAGGCAGCGTGGTTGGCAAGCTTGACGACACCCTGGTTCGAGATTCTGCCTACGTTTTCCAGCACCTGGAGGACGAGCATGTAACGGTCATCGATGCTCGATCACAGGCACGTTTCCTGGGGCAAGCGCCAGAACCCAGGCCTGGTGTGCGCGGTGGCCACATCCCCAATTCCCTCAACCTACCGTTTACAGAGGTGCTAGAGGGCTATCGGTTCAAGCCAGCCAGCCAGTTGGCGTCAACGTTTGCCCACCTCGCTCCCTCCCTTCAGCCCAGCAACGGGCACCAACTGGTGTTTTCCTGTGGCTCCGGCATCACCGCCTGCATCATCCTACTGGCGGCCGAGCTGGCCGGGTATACTCAGCTGTCACTGTACGACGGTTCGTGGGCCGACTGGGGCAGCAGTGAGTCGTTGCCGGTGGCGTAGTGGATATCATCTCGCTACGAGAGGAATTGGCAGTTCCTAACAATCACAGGCACGGCGACGTCTACTCCATTGCGGCTTCGCCTTCACTTCTCTTTTCCCTTCCCCTGCGATGTATCTATACCAGCGTAATGCCACGGCAAACCTCGAATAATCATACTCCTCCGCATTAATGCCTCACATAAATGTCCAGGCCAATATCCTCGTTACCTTATTTCCCTGTTTCATCTCTATTTCCCGACAATCAACGGCACCGAGCTTACCAATCAACTTCTTGGCAGGCTTCACATTGTCGGCTTTTGAAACCAGGCTGCTAAACCAGCGGCATTGCGTTGAGTACACTTGGCTTTCTCTTATTAGCTTTTTAAGAAACAGCTGTTCGCCGCCTTTACACCAGAGCTCTGCTCCCATCCCGCCAAAATTTAGAGTAGGCGATTGGGTGTTTGCTTTTTGTTCACCGCGACTACGCGCAAGGTTATTGAGTTTACGCTGGCTACCTCTAAGTGCTTCATCAAGCGAGGCATGGAAGGGTGGGTTGCATACGCTGACGTCAAAGAACTCCCCCGCTTGAATGATCCCTTCAAAAATATGGTGTTTATCGGGCTGCGTGCGCAGCGTGAAGCGATCTTTAAGCGTGGGGTTATTGGCAATGATCGTGGCGACGTTCTCAAGCGACTGAGCGTTAATGTCACTGCCCACACACTGCCAGCCGTAAATTTGGCAGGCCAGTAGTGGGTAAATACCATTGGCGCCAGTGCCGATATCGAGCAGCTTGATGCTGGGCTGCTCACGCTCAAGCCCAATTAAGTCCGCCATGTAATGGATATAGTCGGCTCTGCCTGGGATGGGCGGGCAAAGCGCGCCCTCTGGAATATCCCATTCGACAATGTCGTAGTATCGCTTTAATAACGCGGCGTTGAGCGTTTTTACGGCCAGTGGGTCTGCGAAATCAATCGAAAGCTCGCCATAAGCGTTTGGTTGCACGTAAGGGGCTAGTGCGGGTTGGCTTTTTACGAGAGCAGGGAAATCATAGCCTTGGCTGTGTCGGTTGTTTGGGTGCAGGCCTTTGCGAACAGGCTTGGCTCGGCTTTTATCGCTTCGATGAAGGGTGTTCACGGTCATGGGCCTGGGCTTGGCATTCACTAATAGAGTGGTTTTGTATCGCCCGTGATTATAACCTTAATGGCTGAGTTGGGCTTGCAAGGTAATGGGAGGAAAAGCGTGCCTGATCCGCTTTGAGCAATTTTCTTACTCTTTAAGCCATTATTAATGGCAAAGGCTTTAAATTTTCCAGGGGCAGCACATTGCGCACCATAAAAAGCTTTATCACCTTCGGTATTGTCTTCCTTGCCAACGGGGTCACATTTCTTATGGTGGGGCTAACCACTCAATTAACGACGCTTTGGCTCATTAGCTTCCCGTTTATCATGCTTGGCATTGTCTTTTTAGCCATTTCGAAGTCTCGTCGGAATGCACGGGATAGTGCTACTTCCTCTTGAAGAGTTGGAACCTAAGTGTTCCCGCGGATAACCTGTGAGGCTTCCCCCACGCTACACAGATGATCTTTCACTTCGCGTTTTTTCTAGCTCCTCAATCATCCTACGTGCCGCGTTAGAAAGCGTCCGGTTGTTATGCACTAGATAGCCCAGTGGACGGTGGATAGGGGCAGTATCGACATCAAGTTCGACTAATTCACTGTCGATCATCTTTTCCGGCAGCAGGCTCCAGCCCAAACCAACGCTGCACATCATCTTGAGTGTTTCTAAATAGTTGGTTGCCATGCTAACCGGGAGCTGTAAGCCTGCTTCCGCAAAGCGTTGGGCAATCAGCGAACCGGTAAAGGTTTTGGCGCCGGGCATGACGCAATTAAAGTCACACAGGGCGGCAAGCGATAGCATGTTTTGGCCCCTCGGTGATTGGGTTTTGGCATGCGAGGCAAGTGGATGGTCAGTCGCACAGGTAAAGCAGAGCCGATCACGCCATAGCTCGACGACTTGCAGTTGTTCGTGAGGCTGCGGTGCTAGGGTTACCACCGCCATTTCCAACGTGCCATCCAACACCCCCTGGTAAGCCTGCTCAGAATCCAGAAAGTGTAGGTCGAGTTCGACCTCTGGGTGGCGCTGGGTGTACTGCTTTAAGAGTGGTGGTAAACGGTGCAGGCCAATGTGATGGCTGGTAGCCAGGGTTAATTTACCGCCGACTTGGCCCGAAAGATTCGCCAGGGCGCGGCGGCTATCTTCCACGGTCAACAGAATGCGCCGCGCTTGGGGCAGCAGCACATTACCGGCTTCGGTTAGCGCGATGCGCCGACCAATGCGGTCAAACAGCCGGGTGCCCACCTGGGATTCCAGAGTAGCGATGCGCTTGCTGATGGCCGGCTGGGTAAGGTGAAGCTGCTCCGCGGCACGTGAGAAGCTTTGGGTATCGGCCACGGCCATAAATGCTTGGAGGCTTTGAGTATCCACTGGGGCTCTCTGATTAGGTATTCCAATATGGAATCTAAACTATGAATAACATGAATTGCTTTTATGCGCGAGTCGCGTGACACTCTTGCTATCGCCATATAAGCAGCACACAGAGGCTGCCATACCGAACTAGCAGGGCACTGCCCAGGAGAGCCACATGTCAGGTCAAACTCTTTACGACAAGCTGTGGAATCAGCACTTGGTCAAGCAGCGTGATGACGGCACCGCGCTGATCTACATCGACCGCCAACTGCTTCACGAAGTGACTTCGCCGCAAGCGTTTGAAGGCCTGCGTTTAGCTAATCGCAAGCCGTGGCGCTTGGATGCCAACTTAGCCACGCCCGATCATAACGTGCCGACGACCATCAAAGAGCGCGCTGAGGGCAACAGCGGTATTAAAGATCCGGTATCGCTGATTCAGGTACAGACCCTGGACGATAACTGCCTTGAATACGGCATTGAAGAGTTCAAAATCAACGACCCGCGCCAGGGTATTGTGCACGTGGTGGGCCCCGAGCAGGGCGCCACGCTGCCCGGCATGACCGTGGTGTGCGGCGACTCCCATACCGCCACCCACGGTGCCTTTGGCGCGTTGGCGCATGGTATCGGCACGTCTGAAGTCGAGCACGTGATGGCGACCCAGTGCCTGCTGGCGCAAAAAATGAAGAATATGCAGGTGCGTGTAGAAGGCGAGCTGGGCCTGGGCGTCACCGCTAAAGATGTAGTGCTGGCGATTATCGGCAAGATCGGTACCGCAGGCGGCACCGGCTACGCCATTGAGTTTGCCGGTAGCGCGATTGCCTCGCTCTCGATGGAAGGGCGCATGACCGTGTGCAACATGGCCATTGAAGCGGGCGCGCGGGTGGGTTTGATCGCCGTCGACGATACCACCATTGATTACCTTGGCAAGCGCCCCTTTGCGCCGACCGCAGAGCAGTGGGAAGCCGCCGTGGCAGATTGGCGCAACCTGGTCTCTGACGCCGATGCCGCGTTCGATAAAGTCGTCACGCTCAAAGCCGAAGAGATCGAGCCGCAGGTCAGTTGGGGCACCAGCCCAGAAATGGTCACCGGTATTTCAGGCCAAGTGCCTGACCCGCTCGCCGCGCTGGATGAAACCGTGCAGCGTAGTCATACCCGCGCACTGGAATACATGGGGTTGCAGGCCAATCAAAAAATCACCGATATCAAGTTAGATAAAATCTTTATCGGTTCCTGCACCAACTCGCGTATCGAAGATTTACGTGAAGCGGCTAAAGTCGCCAAAGGCAACAAAGTCGCTGACTCTATCAAGCTGGCCATGGTGGTGCCGGGTTCTGGCTTGGTGAAGCGTCAGGCGGAAGCGGAAGGCTTGGATAAAATCTTTATCGAAGCGGGTTTTGAGTGGCGTGAGCCGGGCTGTTCCATGTGTTTGGCCATGAACGCGGATAAGCTGGGCGCCGGCGAACACTGCGCCTCTACCTCTAACCGCAACTTTGAAGGGCGCCAGGGTTACGGCGGCCGCACACATTTGGTTAGCCCAGCGATGGCTGCCGCCGCTGCTATCGCCGGTCACTTTGTCGATGTTCGCAGTTTGCCCGCTAACGATGCCACGCACGCGCAGGAGGCCTAAGTCATGAAAAAATTTACCCGTTTTGAAGGCGTGGTAGCGCCCCTTGACCGCGCCAACGTCGATACTGATTTGATTATTCCCAAGCAGTTTTTGAAGTCGATCAAGCGAACCGGCTTCGGCGTTAACCTGTTTGACGAACTGCGCTACTTGGATGAAGGTCAGCCGGGGCAAGACTGCTCACAGCGCCCGCTGAATCCAGATTTCGTTTTGAATCAACCACGCTTCAAAGGCGCTGAAGTGCTACTGGCTCGGCGCAACTTTGGCTGCGGCAGCTCGCGTGAGCACGCGCCTTGGGCGCTGGAAGATTTCGGTTTCAAAGTGGTGATTGCGCCTAGTTTTGCTGATATTTTCTACAACAACTCGTTCAAGAACGGCATTCTGCTGATTACCTTCCCTGAAGATGTGGTCGATCGCCTTTTTGCCGAGGTGAACGCCAAAGAAGGCTACCAGCTAGATGTGGACTTGGAGCATCAACGGGTCATTACCCCCAGCGGCGAGATTTTAGAGTTTGAGGTGGATGAGTTCCGCAAGCACTGCCTGCTGGAAGGGCTGGACGATATTGGCCTGACGCTAAAAGACGAAGACGCCATTCGTGCCTTTGAGCAGAAGCATAAAGCCGCGCGCCCCTGGCTTTTCCGCCAATCCGCTTAAGCCCGTCTCCTATAATTAAATGCTAAGGATTTTGCATGACATATAAGGTTTTGTTATTGCCGGGTGATGGTATTGGCCCCGAGATTGCCGCCCAGGCGGCACGTTTGTTGAAGGCGTGCCAAGAAGCGGGTTTGGATATTGAGGTAGAAGAGGCCTTGGTGGGTGGCTCTGCCTATGATGTCCATGGCGAGCCGCTGCCTGCAGAAACGCTGGAAAAAGCCAAAGCCGCCAGCGCTATTTTGCTGGGCGCGGTGGGCGGCCCCAAATGGGACAAAATCGAAGACCTCTCCAAGCGTCCTGAAAAGGGCCTGCTCGGCCTGCGTAAAAACCTGGGGTTGTTCGGTAATTTGCGCCCGGCGATGCTTTATCCGCAGTTGGCCAGCGCCTCCAGCCTCAAGCCTGAACTGGTTGCCGGGCTGGATATTATGATTGTTCGCGAACTCACCGGCGGCATCTACTTCGGCCAGCCCCGTGGTATTGAGGAGCGCAACGGCGAGCGGGTAGGGTTTAACACCTATATCTATTCGGAAAGCGAAATTGAGCGCATTGGTCGCGTGGCGTTTGAAATGGCCCAAAAGCGCGGTAAAAAACTTTGCTCGGTCGATAAAGCTAACGTGCTAGAAGTCACCATTCTGTGGCGTGAAGTGATGGAGCGTTTGGCGCCAGAGTACCCTGACGTCGAGCTTTCCCACATGTACGTCGATAACGCCGCGATGCAGTTAGTGCGCGCACCCAAGCAGTTTGATGTGGTAGTCACCGGCAATATGTTTGGCGACATTCTCTCTGACGCCGCCGCTATGCTCACCGGCTCCATCGGTATGTTGCCTTCTGCGTCGCTAAACGAAAGCGGGCAGGGCATGTACGAGCCTTGCCACGGCAGCGCGCCGGATATCGCTGGTCAGAACGTAGCGAATCCTCTAGCCATGATGCTCTCTGTGGCCATGATGTTGCGCTACTCGCTGAATGAAAATGCCCTGGCGGAGCGTATTGAAGCGGCCGTCGGGAGTGTATTGGATGACGGCCTGCGCACGGCGGATATCGCGTCAGAAGGTATGCAAACCATTGGCACAGACGCTATGGGTGATGCGGTGTTGGCGGCGTTTGCGAAGCAGTAAAGTATTGGCAATGCGACTGCGTTAAGGGCGCCTGGGGCAGACCGTAGAGGGTGGCATTTGCCATGGCCGGAATATGTTCCATACCATTCCGGCATTTCCGCCATCCATGGCGGTCAGATGGCAAATGTAGCGCCCAGGGATGGGTTCACAGCGCCCCCTCCTAGGCCTGTCGCAGGGGTAGCCCTTAACCTATCTCCTGGTTTCAAAATCAGCGTAAAGAAGTGTGTATAATAGTGTGACTCATTCTTTGCAGGAGGACTTCATATGTTGAAAGTCGGTTTCGTGGGATGGCGCGGCATGGTGGGCTCTGTACTCATGCAGCGCATGCTGGAAGATGGTGATTTTAACGGTATTGAGCCGGTCTTCTTCACCACTTCTCAGGTTGGCCAGCCCGGCCCCGATATCGGTGTCGACGTACCTCCGCTGAAAGATGCCTTTGATATCGAAGCGCTCAAAGCGTTGGATGTCATTGTGACCTGCCAGGGCGGTGACTACACCAAGCCGGTCTATAAAGATCTGCGTAACGCAGGCTGGAAAGGCTACTGGATTGACGCCGCCAGCACCCTGCGTATGGAAGACGAAGCGACCATCGTGCTGGATCCGGTTAACCGCAAGGTGATCGACGACCAGCTAGCCAAGGGCGCGAAAACGTTTGTTGGCGGCAACTGCACCGTGAGCTTGATGCTCATGGGCCTTGGCGGCCTGTTCGAAGCCGATATGATCGAGTGGATGACCTCCATGACCTATCAGGCGGCTTCAGGCTCTGGCGCAAAACACATGCGTGAACTGCTCAATCAAATGGGCCAGTTACACGATAGCGTTGGCGAAGAGCTGAAAGATACCTCCAGCGCGATTCTAGATATCGATCGCAAGGTAACGGCTGCCATGCGCGGCGGCGAATTCCCCATCGATAACTTCGCCGCACCGTTGGCAGGCAGTTTGCTCCCTTGGATCGATACCAAGCTGGAGAATGGCCAAAGCCGTGAAGAGTGGAAGGGGAGTGTTGAGACCAACAAGATTCTCGGCCTCGACAACAATCCGATCCCCATCGACGGCCTGTGTGTCCGTATCGGCGCCATGCGCTCTCACAGCCAGGCGTTCACCATCAAGCTCAAGCACGATGTGCCGCTGGATGAGATCGAAGATCGCATCGCCAAGCACAACGAGTGGGTCAAGCTGGTGCCGAACGATAAGGATGCCACGATTGCTGGCCTGACCCCCGCGGTGGCGACCGGCACGCTGCAAGTGCCGATCGGCCGTCTGCGTAAAATGCAAATGGGGGGTGAATACCTCTCTGCGTTTAGCGTAGGTGACCAGCTGTTATGGGGTGCTGCTGAGCCGTTGAAGCGGATGCTGAAAATTCTCCGCGAGCAGTAATGGTTCTGGGTAGTGCGCTCGTCGAAAACGGGAAGCTGTTCGCAGCTTCCCGTTTTTTTTCGCGGTTATTATTCATCAAGGTGGGAAAAACGGCTTTATTTCGTTAAGTTATGATAAAAAAGACGTAATACAATAAGCTTGCGACCATAGTACTTGAGATCATAGTACTTGAGATCATAGTACTTGAGATCATAGTACTTGAGATCAGAGTGCTTGAGATCAGAGTACTTGAGATCACAGCACTTGTGACGATAGTAAAAAAGTAAGTAGGCGATCAGGGAACATTCATGAAAAAGACACTGACATGGATTACATGGCTCTCGTTGAGTGCAGTGAGTCCTTTTGCGCTAGCCGTTGGGCTGGGGCAGGCGAGTGTCGGCTCGTATTTGAATGCGCCTCTAAACGCCTCGATACCGCTGCTAGAAAGCAGCGGCTATGCCCTTGACGAACTCCGCGTACGCGTTGCCGAGCCGGCAGATTTCGCTGCCGCAGGGCTTGAGTGGACACCACTCGCCGCAAGTGTGCGTGCTCAGGTGGTTGAGCAGCAGGGGCAACGTAAGGTGCGCTTGAGTTCTGAACAACCGATGCAGGAGCCTTGGCTGGATCTGCTGCTTGCGGTTAAGTCCCCGGGTGGGCAACAGCTTCGCGATGTAACTTTGTTGTTTGATCCCCCTGGCTATTCCCAGCAGGGCCAAACGCAAACGGCTGCTCCAGTTGCGAACTATGCTGCTTCGACTGCACCTTCTAAAGTGACCTCAGTGCCGCCAGCCTCTGCAAGTGCGCGTGAGCAGGGCAGTGCCAACAGTCTTAGCAACAATCGTCGAAACACTAACAGCGGCGCGTACGTGGGCAGTGGCGATACGTTATGGAGCGTTGCCGAGCGCACTAAGCCTGATGAAGTGAGCGTGCAGCAGATGATGGTGGCGCTGCTGGAAGCGAACCCTGACGTCTTTCCTTCCGGTAATATTAATGACATGCGTGCAGGGCAAACGTTGCGCGTGCCCGATCGTGAGCGTGTGATGGCGCGTTCGCATAGCGATGCCGATGCGGCGATTCAAGCGATGAATGAAGCTTGGCGCGCCCGCCGTAATGGCACGCCTCAGGCAGTGCCCCTACCTGACGTTGCAACTGATGTCGTTTCGGACCCCGCTATCGCCGCTAGTAATGCCCTTGTAGAGCCAGCCATTGAGGAAAGCGCCGCGCCAGAGCCAGACTCTGCGCTGGCGGCGGGCGGCGCTGAGCTCAGTGAGCCAGCAGCGGACGAGCCAGTAACAGGCAATCAAACCGCGCAGGCGTCGGCGGCGGCCGATGAACCCGAGGCGCTAACGCGGGCAGAATTAACCGAACAGTTGCGCCTAAGCCAAGCGATGCTTCAGCAAGTACTGGATGAGCGCGAATTAATGCGCGCTGAGCTTAATGCGCTGCGTGTGGAAGTTGCCTCGCTGAATCAAGCCCTAAGTGACGCGTTGGCTGCGCAAGCGCAGTCGCCAGAAACCGAGCCACAGCCACTGGCTGCCAGCATGGAGGAAAACCCAAGCGTCGCGGCGTTCGTTGAACGCTACCAATGGCCGCTGGCGTTAGCAGCCATTGCGCTGCTTCTGGCGCTTTTGGTGTGTTTGCGTAAGCGGCGCGAGAATAACTGGGAAGATGTCCCCCCGCTTGCCGACCCCGCCGTAAAGCCCACGGTTCCCCCGCGCGCCGCCGCCACTGCTGATCCTAAGGCAGCCTCTGTTTCTGACTCCGCGCCTTCGCCTGAGGCAACGCCCATACCTGAGGCTATGCCATTTACCGCTACGTACCCGATTCATGCCAATGAAGAGGATATCAGCGCCCCGGTTAGCGAGAGCGAGCCGCCAACATCCAGTGGCGCATCCTCCGACATTGCTTATCCCAACACGGTATCAACGCCGGATACTGATCAGTGGCTTCTCGATGAGCATGAACAGACGATTGAGCGAGAGGACGCGCCTAGCTATGAAACTAGCTATGAAAAAAGCCAAGCCGCCGGGTTGGCTGAACAAGGGCGTCAGCGCCGTTTAGGCTTGCATGTGGCGCCGACTAGCGACGCCGAGCAGGTGTCGCTAGCGCCGCCCTCAAGTCCAGAACCCATGCGTGAAATGTTGGCTTCGCTCAGTGCTGACACTTCTGATGCAACGGTGAGCGAGCCGACAGCGGCGAATAACGCGACGCAACATGATGCTATACAACCCGCTATGCAATCATCAGCGCACGCCTCCCCGACGCCCACTGAGGCCGAACATCGCTTCATCGATTATTACCCGCCCACTTTAACCAAACCAGTGAGCAGCCATACTGGCTTGCGCCATGAAACGCCACAGCAGCCCACCGTTGATTTCGCCACTGAAAGTCCTTCCGCCCCTGCTAAGAAAAGTCGACGACTGCCGGAAGATGACTGGGAAATTGAAGAGGTAGCATTCAAGCCGCGAGGCCTGGATAATAGCGATCCTTCAAAATCTTCAAAATGATGTGGCTTGATGACGCTGTTTTATCACTTCGATGAGAAAATTCCGCTAACGGGTCGTTTGGCAATGGGCGTCGAGTACGACGGCACCCATTACTGCGGCTTCCAGCGCCTTAAGCACGCCGCATCGGTTCAGGCATCGTTAGAGGCTGCTTTGGCCAAGGTGGCCAACGAGCCCATTCGCGTGCATGCCAGTGGCCGTACCGATTCTGGCGTGCACGCCACCCGGCAAATCGTCCACTTTGATCCGCCCGTCGGGCGTTCTGAAAAAGCCTGGATATTTGGGGTCAATACGAATTTGCCCCGGGATGTGGCCGTGCGCTGGGTCAAGCCAGTGGGTGAGGACTTTCACTCTCGCCTGTGTGCTCTTGGCCGTCGCTACCGCTACGTGCTGCTGAATCAGCTTAGTCGCCCAGTGCTAGAGCGCGCCAATGTGACCTGGTGTCGTGACCCACTCGATGCCGATGCCATGCACCGCGCGGCCCAGGCGCTGGTAGGGGAGCACGACTTTTCCAGCTTTCGTGCCGCTGGCTGCCAGTCAAAAACGCCCTGGCGGCATTTGCACTTTGTCGATGTGAAGCGCTACGGCCAACTGGTCATGATCGACATCCAAGGCAACGCCTTTTTACACCACATGATCCGAAATATTGCCGGTGCACTGGTGAGTGTTGGGCGCGGTAGCCAAAATGAAGCGTATATAGGTGAACTTTTAGCGCTTAAGAACCGTCGCAAAGGGGATGTGACGGCACCGGCTTGTGGTCTTCACTTCGTTGATTCGGTTTACGACGAGCGTTTTGAGCTGCCGAAAGAGCCATTAGGGCCGCAATTGCTCGCGTTTACCGGCGAGTGGACAGGTGAGCGTGAGATCCCGGATACGCCACGGGTTGCCTATCGTCGAAACCGGTCCCTCAGCAATTCGGCGAGTAGACCTGAACAGGAGGCGTCTTCATGAGTGATATGCCCCGAACCCGAACACGCGTTAAGTTCTGCGGCTTTACCCGCGTTGAGGATATCGATCGCGCCGTGGCGCTAGGGGTGGATGCCTTAGGCTTTGTGATGTGGCCAAACAGTTCGCGTGGTCTGGATGTCGAGCAATTGGCGCTGCTTTCCGCGCACGTGCCAGCATTTGTGACCCGTGTCGGGCTGTTTGTGGATCAACAGGCGGAACTGATCGAGCGCTGCCTTCCCTATCTGGACATGCTCCAGTTTCATGGCAGCGAGTCGCCTGAGGAGTGCCAGCGTTACTCGCTGCCCTGGATGAAAGCGCTGCGCATGCGTGATGAAATCGATCTGGTCCACGAAGCTGAGCGCTATCAAGGGGCGCAGGCGCTGCTGTTAGATGCCTACCGTCCCGGGGTGCCTGGCGGCACAGGAGAGACCTTTGATTGGTCTAGAATCCCCGCAAATCTTGCAAAACCTGTTATCCTCGCCGGTGGGTTAAGCGCTGATAACATTGCCACCGCTGTGCGCCAAGTAGCGCCTTATGCGGTGGATGTCTCCGGTGGCATCGAAGCCACCCCTGGTTGTAAAGATGCCGCGAAGATGGCCTCTTTTGTACGTCATGTGGCGTTAGCCGACGCCGGTTAGAATTCGTTCGCAGCTTTTGGCCACTGTATCGAGCTGCGTTTTACACTGATCATTTATTGTTTGCCTGTTCTGGCGATCTTGTGAGGTATCACTGTGACTGTTTCTGCGACGCCTGCTCCAAAGACGAAGTTCAGCGACCTGACCCGTATGCCGGATGCCCGCGGTCATTTTGGCCCCTATGGCGGTCGGTTCGTGTCAGAAACCCTCAGCTTTGCTTTGGAAGAGCTGGAAAAAACCTACGCTAGCCTGCGCGACGACCCTGATTTCCAAGCGGAGTTTGATTATGATCTCGCCCATTATGTGGGGCGCCCATCGCCGCTTTACCACGCCAAGCGCTGGTCGGAGAGCCTGGGTGGCGCTCAAATCTGGCTAAAGCGGGAAGACCTGAACCACACCGGTGCTCACAAGGTAAACAACACCATTGGTCAGGCGCTACTGGCCAAGAAAACCGGCAAACCACGCATTATCGCTGAAACCGGCGCGGGCCAGCACGGCGTTGCCTCGGCGACAGTGGCTGCGCGCCTGGGGCTTGAGTGCGATGTTTACATGGGCGCGGCAGACGTACAGCGTCAGAAACTGAACGTGTATCGTATGCGCCTGTTGGGGGCTCGCGTCATTCCCGTCGAGTCGGGTACTCGCACGCTCAAAGACGCGATGAACGAAGCGCTGCGTGACTGGGTCACCAACGTAGATAACACGTTCTACATTATTGGTACCGTGGCAGGCCCGCACCCTTACCCATTGCTGGTGCGTGACTTTAACGCGGTGGTGGGGCGTGAAGCGCGCCGCCAATCGCTTGAGCAGATCGGCCGTTTGCCGGATGCGCTGATTGCCTGTGTCGGCGGTGGTTCGAATGCGTTGGGTCTGTTCTATCCGTTCGTTGAAGACGATGACGTGGCCATGTATGGCGTCGAGGCCGGTGGCGATGGCGTGGCTACTGGTCGCCATGCGGCACCGCTGGCTTCCAATGCGCCACGCGGGGTATTGCACGGCAACCGCACTTACTTGATGTCCGATGAAGCAGGTCAAGTATCCGATACCCACTCCATTTCGGCGGGCCTCGATTACCCGGGCGTAGGCCCCGAGCATGCGCTATGGAAAGACGTTGGTCGAGTGAGCTACGTAGCGGCCAATGATAATGAAGTGCTAGAGGCGTTTCGTGAGTTGACGCATATGGAAGGCATCATGCCTGCCTTGGAGTCTGCCCATGCGTTGGCCCATGCCAAGGTGCTGGCACCGACGATGCGCCCTGACCAACATATCGTGGTCAATCTTTCTGGGCGCGGCGATAAAGACATCATGACAGTGGCCAAGATTGATGGCATTGAATTTTAAGGGCAGCTTTTTTAAGGGTAAGCATGAACCGTATTGATCAGCGTTTCAGTGAACTTAAACAGCAGGGCCGGAAGGCCCTGATCCCTTACATTACCGCAGGGGACCCGGCACCACACTACACCGTGGGCTTTATGCACGCTCTGGTCGATGCGGGGGCTGATGTGATTGAGCTCGGCGTGCCTTTTTCTGATCCAATGGCCGATGGCCCAGTGATTCAGAAAGCCTGCGAACGGGCATTGAAGCAGGGCACGCGTCTGGTTGACCTGCTGCAGATGGTCAAAGAGTTTCGCCAAACCGACACGACGACGCCCGTGGTATTGATGGGATATTTGAACCCCATCGAGCGGATTGGCTATGAGAATTTTGCCGATCAAGCGGCCAGCGTCGGCGTTGATGGCGTATTGATTGTTGATATGCCGCCTGAAGAGGCCGAAGAGATTGGCCCGCTGCTGAAATCCCGCGATTTAGCGGCAATTTTTCTTGTTGCGCCTACCACTTCCCATCAGCGTGCCGCTACAATATGCGCCCATGGCGAAGGCTACCTATACTATGTCTCGCTGAAAGGCGTAACAGGTGCCGCCACGTTGAATGCCGCTGATGTTGCCGAGCATTTGGCTCCGCTGCGTGAGATGACCGATTTGCCGCTGTGTGTTGGCTTCGGTATCCGCGACGGCGTGACGGCGGCGGAAGTGGCCAAAGTCGCCGACGGTGTGATTGTCGGTAGCGCTTTGGTTAACCGCATAGCTGAAAGCCTGGATGCGCCGGAAACCATTGCGGGCCAGTTGAAAAGTGTATTAGCAGAAATGCGCACCGCGATGGATGCTTAGAGCGCGTCGCTTAGCGCCTTTACTTAGTAGATTGACGACACTCATCAAGCCTGGTTATGCCGGGCGTTGACGTATAACGGAAGCCTTTTTGATATGAGCTGGTTAGATAAGATCGTACCCTCCATGGGTCGTATCCAGCGTAAAGACCGTCGCGCTAGCGTGCCCGACGGCCTCTGGCGTAAATGTCCCAAGTGCGAAGCGGTTCTCTATCTCCCTGAGTTAGAGAAACACAACAGCGTCTGCCCCAAGTGCGATCACCACTTGCGTTTGACGGCGCGTAAACGCTTGGACTGGTTCTTGGATAAAGCAGGACGTGCAGAGATCGCCGCGGAGATCGAGCCCAATGATCGATTGAAGTTTCGTGACTCTAAAAAATACAAAGACCGCCTGACGGCTGCGCAGAAAGATACTGGCGAGAAAGATGCGCTGGTTGCCATGCGTGGTGAGTTGGATGGTTTGCCGGTAGTAGCGGTTGCCTTTGAGTTCACCTTTATGGGCGGCTCGATGGGGGCCGTCGTCGGCGAGAAGTTTGTGCGTGCCGCGACACTCGCGCTGGAAGAGAATATACCGCTGGTATGCTTTGCAGCATCCGGTGGTGCACGCATGCAGGAGGCGCTTTTCTCGCTCATGCAGATGGCCAAGACCTCCGCTGCGCTTGAAAAGCTCAAGCAAAATGGCGTGCCGTATATTTCGGTATTGACCGATCCTGTCTTTGGCGGTGTCTCGGCTTCGCTTGCCATGCTGGGTGATTTGAACATTGCCGAGCCCAATGCCTTGATTGGTTTTGCTGGCCCCCGCGTCATCGAGCAAACGGTACGTGAAACCCTGCCCGAAGGTTTCCAGCGCAGCGAATTTCTACTGGAGCACGGCACGGTGGATATGATTGTTCATCGCCATGAAATGCGCGCCCGCGTAGGTAGCGTGCTACGCAAGCTGACCCATCACGATGCGACCCCGGTCAGCCCGCTTGGCAGCGATGAAATAGACGTTTCTGAACCCATCGTCGAAGAAGCGGTGCTCGCTGACACGGCAGAGGACGCCTTGGACAAAGAAGCGTCGGTCAAACAAGAGACCGCAGCCCCTAAGAGTGACGACCATACACGCAATGCCTGATTCTTTGCAGCCTGACGCCTTGCCGCCATTATCGTTAAATCAATGGCTCCAACATTTGGAAACGCTGCACCCGGTCGGGATTGATATGGGCCTGGAGCGGGTATCGCAAGTGGCAAGGCGTATGGGGCTGCTCTCACACCCGATTGCGCCCCGCGTGATTACCGTCGCGGGCACCAATGGCAAAGGCTCGACCCTTGCCTTGATAGATAGCGTCGCCCGCGCCCACGGTTTGCGCGTGGGTACCTATACATCCCCGCATTTGTTGCGCTATAACGAGCGCGTCAGGATTGCGGGTCAAGAAGCCGACGATTCACTGCTTGTGCACGGTTTTGAACAGGTAGAGCGCGCGCGCTTGCAGGCACCCGACATCAGTTTGACCTACTTTGAAGCAGGCACATTATGTGGACTTTGGTGCTTGGCCAATGCAGCGCTCGACCTTGCGGTGCTGGAGGTAGGCCTCGGTGGTAGGCTCGATGCGGTCAATATCATTGACGCGGACGTCGCCATCGTCACCACTATTGCTCAGGATCATGCCAATTTTCTGGGCAACGATTTAGCCCAGATTGGGCGCGAAAAGGCCGGCATTTTCCGCGCTGGCAAGCCTGCCGTCTTGGGCAGTCAAACCCTGCCGGCCAGTGTGGCAGAGTGTTCACAGTCACTGGCAGCACCTACTTTTACCTTAGGACAGCAGTTCGATCATCAAACGATAGGTGAAGAGACCGCTACCTGGCGCTGGTACGGTCAGCGCAGTGATGGGGAGTGCTTCACTATTGATGAGCTTGCAGACCCTGGCCTGCCTATCGATAACGCGGCGACGGCCTTGCAAGCGCTTGTACTGGCCGAGACTCAGTTGATACCCGCTCATGTGCGTGAGGGGCTTGCAACGGTGCAGTTGGCAGGCCGCTTACAGTGGATAGGGCAATGGTGTCTGGATGTAGGTCATAACCCGCATGCGGCAGAGTACGTTGCCTGCCATTTGCCTGCTCCACCTAAAGAGGGGCGGCAATGGGGCCTTATTGGTATGCTGAATGATAAGGATGTCGATGGCGTCATACAGGCCTTATCGACCCGCATCAGCGACTGGGTATGTGTCACGCTGACCGGTGAGCGGGGCTGCCAGGCAAGTGAGTTATCGCAACGGATTATCGCGCAGGGAGGGCGGGTGCACTTTTGCGCAGAGTCGCCGAGTGCTGGTGTCGATTGGCTCGCGACGGTGCTAACACCCAATGATCGTGTCTTGGCGACCGGGTCGTTTTTTACTGTGGCGGCACTGCTCGCTCGACCGCTGCCAACAGGCGCCACGTCGCTTGATGGAGACGTAAATGAAATACGGTAAAACAGAACGCATCAGCGGTATTGTTATTTTGCTCGCGCTGCTGGCGATATTTGTGCCCTGGCTAATGAGTGACCCGGCACCGCGAGAAGAGCGCCCTCAGCCGAGTTTCGTCATTGAACATCCGGTCAAAGCCGAGCGGCGTAACGTACCCGCCCCGCAAAGGCCCGCGACGATCGACGAACCGTCGGCATCCTCTACGCCGCGTGGTGAGAGTGATGATGACTTGATTCCCATTGATGCCAATCCACGCGCGCCCGAAACCGATCAAATCGCGGCTTCAAACCAGTCGTCTTCCAGTGCAGAAGCCGCCGGCTCAAGTGAACCCGCCGAGGCCCCCGCAGCCGCCGAGAGCGATCCTATCGCTGATTTGATTGCGTCTAACAGCAGCACACAAAGCAGCGCAGAAAGCGCGCCGCCTAGCGAGCCGCAGCGAGCGTCTCAAAGCGCTTCCAGCCCTGCGCCTTCTGCACAGGGTGAATGGGCGGTTCAAGTGGGCAGTTTTGGCGAGCCGGGTAACGCGCAACGCTTAAGTGAGCAGCTCTCGAGTGCGGGATTTAGCGTTTACCAGCGTGAGCGTGACAATAATATGACCACAGTGTTTGTTGGCCCCTACGCGACGTCTGAAGACGGTGAGACCGCTATGTCGTCGATTAAAGAGCGCGCCAATGTCCAAGGTCTACTTGTTCGGGTAAGAGACTAAACCATGGCGTTAACATGGATTGATGCTGTGTTTTTGGCCGTGCTAGCACTATCGATGTTAGCCGGTTTTGTAAGAGGCTTTGTTCGAGAAGCGTTGGGGTTGGCTGCCTGGGTGGTCGCGCTAATGGTTGCCCGTGTGCTTGCCGAGCCAGTGGCTGACCTAATGAGCGGGTTCATCGAAAGTTTTGATGCGCGCCTGGTGCTCGCTTTCGTGCTGGTGATTTTTGCCGTCATTTTACTCTGTGGCATCGTCATTCGATTGGTGCACGCTGCCGTAGAGTGGGTCGGCATGGGCTTGCTGAACCGGGTCGTGGGGGCCGCGTTCGGTGTGGCACGCGGTGCGGTCATTTTGCTAGTGGCGACGGTGCTGATTACGTTTACGCCGTTGGCGGAGCTTCAGGCGTGGCAGCAAGCCGAACTGCGACCCACGTTTATGCAACTGCGTGATTGGGCGGTGAGCCAATTAAACCAGTGGGACCGCCAGCTTCCAGAGGCGCCGTCGTCACTGCGTGATATTTCTTTGCCTGAGCTGCGTCTGCCCGGTGCGGCGGAGCGTGAAGTAATCCCGACAGGTGATTGACCTGTTACTGAAGTCGATTCTACGAACGTTTGGGCTTGCTTAAAGAGTTAGGTGAGCCATGGCATTAAGCGAGGTAACGTGAATGTGCGGTATAGTGGGCCTTCTGGGCAAACAAGCGGTAAATCAGGGAATCTACGATGCCCTGACCGTACTTCAGCATCGTGGCCAGGACGCTGCCGGCATGATGACATGGAGCGAGGGACGCTTCTTACTGCGCAAGAGTAACGGATTGGTGCGTGACGTCTTCCACACCCGCCATATGGCCCGCCTGAAAGGCAACCTGGGCATCGGACACGTACGTTACCCTACGGCAGGTTCTTCAAGTGAAGCTGAATCGCAGCCGTTCTATGTCAACTCACCTTACGGTATCGCGCTGGCGCATAACGGCAATTTGACCAACTCTGAGCAGCTGAAGCAGGAGTTGTTCTCTACCGATTTACGCCACATCAATACCAGTTCCGATTCGGAAGTGCTGCTTAACGTGTTTGCCCATGAGCTGGGTAAGCAAGGTCTGCATCTGGAAGCGGAAGATATTTTTGACGCTGTTCGTCGTGTTCACCGTCGCTGTAAAGGCGGCTATGCGGCAGTCGCTATTATCAACGGCTTCGGTATGGTGGCATTTCGCGACCCCTTCGGTATTCGTCCGGTAGTATTCGGTACCCGCGAGGAGGAAAACGGCCAGGCGGTCATGATCGCCTCTGAGTCCGTGGCGTTGGATGTGGGCGGCTTTGAGCTTGAACGCGACCTGTCCCCCGGCGAAGCTATTTTTGTCGATATCGAAGGCAATACTCACACTCAGGTGTGTGCTGACCGCCCACAGCTTCGCTCGTGCATTTTTGAGCATGTCTATTTAGCGCGCCCTGATTCGCTGCTGGACGGCGCCTATGTTTACGGTACCCGTATGCAGATGGGGCGCAAGCTTGGCGATCGCATCCTCAACGAATGGCCAGATCACGATATCGATGTGGTCATTCCAATTCCCGATACATCACGCACCTCAGCGCTGGAGATGGCGCAGCACCTGGGGGTGACCTATCGCGAAGGGTTCATGAAGAACCGCTATATCGGCCGTACCTTTATCATGCCGGGGCAAACCCAGCGGAAAAAATCGGTACGCCAAAAGCTCAATGCTATCGATGTTGAGTTCAAGGGTAAAAACGTGCTTTTGGTCGATGACTCCATCGTTCGCGGCACCACCTGTAAGCAGATCATTCAGATGGCGCGTGATGCCGGTGCCCGTAAGGTCTATTTTGCCTCGGCAGCACCGCCGGTGCGTTTTCCGAACGTTTACGGGATCGATATGCCTGCCGCCTCTGAGCTGATTGCGCACGGGCGAAGCGAAGCCGAAGTGGGGGATCTGATTGGCGCTGATCGTATCTTCTATCAAAACCTGGAAGATCTTAAAGCGGCCTGTCGTGAAGTGAATCCTGAAATGGAAGAGTTTGATTGTTCGGTGTTTGATGGCCAATACGTGACCGGCGATATCGACGATGCTTACTTGGCCGCCCTGGAAGCCAGCCGGAACGATTCTGCCAAGGATCAAAGCGCGGGTGACCATGCCCTGGTCGATATGCACAATCAGGACGATGACCTGGACGATTAGGAGAGAAGCCCGATGCAAGATGACAATCCTCAAGACGCGTGGTCATTGGAAACACTGGCGATCCGTGCAGGGCATCAGCGCACGTTTGAGCAAGAGCACGCCGAGCCTATCTTTCCAACCTCAAGCTTTGTCTATGAAAGCGCGGCAGAAGCGGCGCGCAAGTTCGGTGGGCAGGAGCCAGGCAATGTCTATTCACGCTTTACCAACCCGACGGTTCACACCTTTGAGCGCCGTTTAGCGGCGCTAGAGGGCGGTGAGCGCTGCGTTGCCACTAGCTCGGGGATGTCGGCTATCCTGTCTACTGCGCTGGCGCTGCTATCGGCGGGCGATGAAATTGTCGCTTCTCGTTCGCTGTTTGGATCTACGGTCAGCCTGTTTGATAAGTACTTGGGTAAATTTGGTATTACCACGCGTTATGTGGAGCTTTCCAATATCTCCGCATGGGAAGCCGCCATCACGCCCAAGACACGCCTGTTATTTGCCGAAACGCCCTCGAATCCGCTTTCTGAAATTGCCGATATCCCGGCGCTGGCAGCACTGGCTAAACGCCACGAGGCGCTGTTAGCGATAGATAACTGCTTTCTTACGCCCGCACTTCAGCAGCCGTTGGCATTAGGTGCTGACCTAGTGATTCACTCGGCTACCAAGTATCTCGATGGGCAGGGGCGTGCCATTGGCGGAGCCGTTGTGGGAAGCCATACGCTGCTTGAAGAAGTATTCGGCGTAGTGCGCACCTGTGGGCCTTGCTTGAGCCCATTCAACGCTTGGATTTTCACCAAAGGTCTGGAAACCTTATCGCTGCGCATGAAAGCACATTGCGAGAATGCTTTGCTGCTTGCCCGCTGGTTGGATGCACACCCTGCGGTAAACCGCGTGTTCTACAGTGGCCTGGAAGATCATCCTCAGCATACGCTGGCCAAACAGCAGCAAAAGGGGTTTGGTGCGGTGTTAGGCTTTGAAGTGAAGGGGGGCCAAGAGGGCGCTTGGCAGGTGATAGATGCTACCCGTATGCTGTCTATTACGGGCAATTTAGGCGATGTGAAAACGACCATTACCCACCCGGCGACGACCACGCATGGCCGCCTTTCGGATGACCAAAAAGCCGCCGCTGGTATAGCGCCGGGGCTCATTCGGGTGGCTGTCGGGTTAGAGAGTCAAGACGATATTCAGCGTGACCTAGCGCGTGGCCTGGATGCCTTGGCAGCGCGATAATGCGTTACCTGCTGACCTCAATCAATCGCTAGGCTTTTTCGGCGTAGTGCCTGCTCACAGCAATACCCCGCCAATTGAAGGCTGTTTCCAATTGGCGGGGTAACGCCACCTTATACCCTATCCCACGACGCGCCACGGGTGCGTTTAAACACGTTTAGCCGGTGCGCCGTTGGCAACATAGTAGTCGACATTCGCCCGCGGTAGCGGTGTTTGACCTTTAATGCGATCCGCGATCTTTTCCGCCAGCATAATGGTAGGCGCATTCAGGTTGCCGGTAGGAATCACCGGGAACAGCGAGGCGTCGACCACGCGCAACCCTTCGATACCATGCACGCGCCCCTCGCCGTCAGTAACGGCCATCTCACCTTCGCCCATGCGGCAGCTACCGCAAGGATGGTAAGCGGTTTCGGCATGCTGTTTGACGAATGCATCGAGCTCGGCATCGGACTGCACCTCAGGGCCGGGGGCTATTTCACGACCACGGTATTGATCAAACGCGGGCTGGGCAATGATGTCACGGGTGAGGCGGATGGCATCGCGGAACTCTTCCCAATCTTTCTCTTTGGCCATGTAATTGAACAAGATGCTGGGCGCCGCGTGGGGATCCTTTGACGTCAGGCGTATACGGCCACGGCTTTGCGAGCGCATAGAGCCCACATGGGCCTGGAAGCCGTGGGCTTCCACCGCGCTTTTGCCGTTATAGCTAATAGCGATGGGGAGGAAGTGGTACTGCAGATTGGGCCACTCTTCTTCATCGCGGCTGCGGATAAAGCCACAGGATTCAAACTGATTGCTGGCGCCAACGCCGGTGCCATTGAACAGCCATTCGGCACCGATCTTGGGCTGGTTGTACCACTTCAGGGCCGGGTAGAGCGAGATGGGTTCTTTGCACTCGTATTGAATGTACATCTCCAGGTGGTCCTGGAGGTTTTCACCCACGCCGGGAAGTGCGTGAATCGGCTCAATATCGAGCTCTTTTAGCAGTTCTGGGTTACCAATGCCCGAGCGCTGAAGAATCTGCGGGGAGGCAATGGCACCGCCGCAGAGCAGTACTTCGCGGCGTGCGTAGGCTTGCTGTTTTTCGCCTTTCTGTTCGTAGCGAACGCCCACCGCACGCTTGCCTTCAAACTCGATCAGGTCGGTAACGGCATGGGTTTCGATGGTTAAATTGTGGCGCTTTTTGGCGGTATCCAGATAGCCCCGGGCCGTGGATGCGCGGCGGCCTTTGGGGGTGACGAACCGGTCCATGGGCCCGAAGCCTTCCTGCTGGTAGCCGTTGACGTCTTCGGTTTCCGGATAGCCAGCCTGTTTGCCGGCATCGATAAAGGTGCGATACAGCGGGTTGTTATCCGCTTTTGGCGTGGTCACGCTGACCGGCCCTTCGCCACCGTGATATCTGTTGGCGCCGATGTCGCGGGTTTCGCACTTTTTGAAGTAGGGCAGGCAGCTCAGGTAGTCCCAATCTTCCAGGCCGGGCTGTTTGGCCCAGTTGTCGTAATCGAGTGCATTGCCACGGATATAGCACATGCCATTAATCAGTGAGGAGCCGCCCAGGCCTTTGCCACGGCCACATTCCATGCGTCGGCCATCCATATGTGGCTCTGGATCGGTCTCGAATGCCCAGTTGTAGCGCTTCCCCTGTAACGGGAAGGCGAGGGCGGCGGGCATTTGAGTGCGGAAATCGAAGCGATAGTCCGGCCCGCCCGCTTCTAGCAGCAATACGCTGACGTTACTGTCTTCGGTAAGGCGAGTCGCGAGCACATTGCCCGCTGAGCCTGCGCCGATAATGATGTAATCAAATTCGCGTGGTTGAGACATAGAGTCTCCTTAAGAAATCTTGCTGAGTCGAGGAAGGGAGCCGGTAGGCATAAAAGCGAAGCGTCTTTTTCAGGGCCGGAAAGTGCTCCATGCGATTCCGGCATTCCCGCCATCCTTGGCGGTCAGATGAAAAAAGCCGAGCGCCCATGGATGGGTTCACAGCGTCTTCGTGTTATGCCTGCCGGCGGAGCTTAGTGCTGAAAGTTAAAACACTGACTCAAACGGCCCCATCTCGATTTGAACTGACTTGGTCTGGGTGTAGTGGTTAAGTGTCTCGATACCGTTCTCACGACCAATGCCCGACTCTTTATAGCCGCCAACCGGCATCTCGGAAGGTGACTCGCCCCAGGTATTGATCCAGCAGATACCGGCTTCCAACTGATGAATCACGCGGTGAGCGCGGTTCAGGCTTTCGCTGAAGACACCGGCGGCCAGACCATAGTGGGTGTCGTTGGCGCGGCGGATGACTTCGTCTTCGTCATCAAAGGCGAGTACTGACATCACGGGCCCGAAGATCTCTTCGCGCACGATGCGCATGTCGTCGGTGCAGTCGGTGAAGACAGTGGGAGCCGCCCAGGCGCCATCGGCAAAGCTGCCGGTGTTCCAATCGTCGCCACCCACGAGCAGGCGAGCACCTTGCTCTTTGCCCAAGGCAATATACGAAAGCACTTTCTCCTGATGCTCGAAGCTGACCAGCGGGCCAAAGTTGACGCTCGGGTCCATTGGGTCGCCTGCTTTGATGCGCTTAACACGTTCTACCAGCTTGGCTTCAAAGGCGTCTTTTACGCTGCGCTCAACTAAGACCCGCGTGCCGTTGGTGCAGATTTGGCCGCTGGAGTAGAAGTTGGCCATCATCGCGGCATCGGCGGCGCGGTCAAGGTCGGCATCGGCGAACACCAATAGCGGCGATTTGCCGCCCAGCTCCATGGTCACATCTTTTAGTGAAGAGCTGGCGGCAGCGGCCATGACTTTCTTGCCGGTGCCCGCTTCACCCGTGAACGATACCTTCGCGATACCAGGATGCTCAGTGAGCATGGCGCCTACGCGGCCATCGCCCTGTACCACGTTAAACACACCGTTGGGCAGGCCGGCTTCGGTGAAGATTTCCGCCAGTTTCATCACGGTGAGGGGGGTAACTTCACTGGGCTTGAACACTATCGCATTGCCTGCTGCCAGCGCTGGGGCGGCTTTCCAGCAGGCAATTTGAATGGGGTAGTTCCAGGCGCCAATCGCGCCAATTACGCCGAGCGGCTCGCGGCGGGTATAAACAAACGAACTATCACGCAAGGGGATCTGGCTGCCCTCAATGGCCGGTGCCAAGCCAGCGTAGTACTCCAGCGCATCTGCGCCGGTAACGATGTCGACGCTAGCCGTTTCACTGATCGGCTTGCCGGTATTGCGTGTTTCCAGCTCGGCAAGCTCGTCATTGCGCTCTCTTAATAACGCTACGGCGCGTAATAGAATGCGTGAACGCTCCATGCCTGTCATGGCAGCCCATTCCTGCTGGCCGCGCTGAGCAGCTTCTACGGCCGTGTCGACATCTGCTTGGCTTGCCTGACCGATGGTGGCCAGCAGGCTGCCGTCATAAGGGTTGGTGACAGTGAAGGTGTCGCCTGAAGTAGCGTTCACCTGGCGACCATCAATGTAAAGTGGCTGTACGTCTTGAGCGGCCATGTCGGTCTCCATGAATTAAGAAATTAACGATAAACGTGGGATGCTTTCTTGGTGCATCCATGATGAGCAAACAGTTGGTCTAGATAGTTGTGCGCAAGATGGCGAGCTTCCACCGCGTTAAGGCCTTCAGGGGTCAAGGCACCGCGCAGCCATAGCCCATCAATCATGGCTGCCAAACCGCGGGCCGCATTACGAGCTTCGGCGTGAGGCATGACGCGTTTGAACTGGTGACATAAGTTGCTGTAAAGACGGCGGTCGTTGACGTTCTGCAAACGCTGCAACATCGGTTTATGCATGCTGCTGGCCCAGAAGGCTAACCAGGTTTTTGCGGCAGGGCCGGTGACCTGGGTGCGATCAAAGTTACCCTCGATAATGGCGCCGATGTACGCACGCGGGGAGTCGTCTTCCAACGCATGGCGGCGCACCGCTACCGCCTCGGTGAGGTCGGTCAGAATTTGCCGCATCGTCGCCTCGAGCAGGCCGTCTTTACCGCCAAAATAGTGGCTGATAATACCTGCTGAAACGCCCGCATGACGTGCAATACGCATAACGGTTGCTTCGGCGAGGCCGACCTCGTCAATGGCTGCCATGGTCGCGTTGATCAACTGCTGGCGGCGTATCGGTTCCATTCCCACCTTTGGCACAGCGTCCTCCTAATCCGTTGAATGCTTACATGAGTTGATGCTTGAAACCCAAGTGCAAGCATGATTACCTAACCATGATGGCATTTTTTTATTGAACGTTCAATCAATAAAAAGGCGCCGATATTTACACTGGCTGCGACCACTGCCATCACCGAGTGTTCGCGGCAGACGTTTAAGGGGAACATCAACATGAGCAAATCATCTTCACGTTATGCAAGCGCCTTCTTACTGGCAGCAGGCTTACCAGCCGTGGCGTTTGCAGATCAGTGCAGCAGTGTGCGTTTTGCCGAAGTAGGTTGGACCGATATCACCGCGACAACCGCACTGGCCAGTGAAGTGCTTGAAGGGCTTGGCTACGAGCCAAGCGTGGATACGGTTTCTGTGCCGATTGCCTATGCCGGTATGCGCAATAATGATTTTGATGTCTTCCTGGGGAACTGGATGCCTTCTATGGCTTCCATCAGCGACCCCTATATCGAGCGTGGTGAGGTTGAGCGCTTGGTCGCTAACCTGGAAGGGGCCAAATACACCCTGGCGGTGCCGCAGTATGTTTATGACGCAGGCGTCACCTCGGTGAATGATTTGGCGGAGCATGCCGACCAGTTCGAGCGCAGCGTACATGGCATCGAGGCAGGCAATGATGGCAATGAGTTGATCGAGCAAATGATTGACGACGACGCCTATGGCCTGGGCGATTGGCAAGTCATCGACTCCAGCGAGGCGGGAATGCTGGCCGAGCTGAGCGCTCGGGTGCCGAACGAACAGTGGATGGTGTTTTTGGGCTGGGAGCCCCACCCCATGAACTCCAACTTCGATATGGCTTACTTATCCGATGCGGATGACTATTTCGGTCCGAACCTAGGTGGCGCCACGGTGCACACCAACACTCGCGCCGGCTTCGTCGAAGAGTGTCCTAATGTGGGCGAACTATTGCGTAACATGACGTTCACGTTGGAAATGGAAAACGAGCTGATGAGCGCCATCATGGATGACGGTGAAGATCCCCGTGATGCTGCGCGTACTTACTTGAAGGCCAATGATGACGTCTTGGACGAGTGGTTAGACGGCGTGACCACGCGTGACGGCGAATCCGGTATCGAAGCGGTACGTGCTGCTATCCAATAAAGTCGCTTAGGCGCTAAAGGCAAGCCGGATTCCGGCTTGCCTTTCGTTATTAAGATAGGCATAATCTGCACCCGTTGATGAGGGAAAGGCTACGTAGCTCAGCTGGTTAGAGCACATCACTCATAATGATGGGGTCCCCTGTTCAAATCAGGGCGTAGCCACCACATCAGCATTAGCACACTGACTCAACAACAGAGTGTGCCGTTATGGTGGCCCCTTAGGTCCTCCCGCAACGCTAAACTGCGAACCCCGCCAGGCCCGGAAGGGAGCAACGGTAGTGGTGGCTGCGTGTGCCGGGATGTGGCTTTTGGGGCCGCCTCCATTTCTGACATCTCTTCTTCCCCTGCCTCTTATCTTGCCCTGAGATGCATTCCTTGAGCGCCATTCTACTTGCGCATACTTGCCTGCCTTCAGTGAATGCCCGATTGCGCTAAAAGCGAAACCACCGCGAAACAGCGGGTAGGCGGGGATTTCGCTACTGTATAACCTAAGCGACACTGATATTTTAATTACTGCTAATGCAATATCCATTCAATCTGTCCCTTTTAATTCTATTCCTTTAAAAAGAGCGCTTTTAAATACAGTGATTTTTATTAGAATTTATTGAATTAGATTTAGCTTATTTGTTAGTTTTTTTAACAAATTATGACTAGTTAAAAGTTTATGTAAGTGACTTCTCATAAATTATCGTGCATAAAGAACAAAGATCCATCAGAGTAAA
>OJIO01000403.1_pt1 | contig 29222 bp, 20 predicted proteins | sample 1595621 | NCBI WGS metagenome assembly OJIO01 (sample SAMN05416776, study PRJEB24817) | seawater metagenome | isolation source: Sea water | place: Canada:Atlantic | collected 2013-07 | reverse complement strand
GCGAGGCTTTTTAACGCAGAAGAAGGGAAAAAGATCAAGCAGAAGAATGTAACTTAATTATTGATTCATTCCTTAGCTGAAGCGTAGTACTAAAACTAGAATAAAATGGGAATTAAAAAAAGTAGTAAAGTTTCAGCAGAGTTCAATATGTCATCATTGACAGATATCATCTTCTTGTTGCTAATATTTTTCATGCTTACTTCTTCATTGGTCACACCCAATGCATTAAATCTGCAACTACCAGGAAAAAGTAAAACTTCCGATGCCCCTAAACAAACTGGCATTGCTCAAACGATCAAAATAGAACAAAACGGTACTTATTATTATAACGGGACAAAAATGTCACTAAGTGCTGTCGAGAAAAAAGCAAGAGCATATAAAAAGTCTAAAGGAAAGGATGCTGTCATCACGATCAGTCCACACTCTAGAGCAACTAATAACAAGGTAGTCGCTATAATGGATATTGCATATCGATACGCAATCACTACAATACTGACCGAACCTAGGTAAGCTAGATGGCTATCTGATCCATAAATATCGACGAGATAGCCATCTATGTTAATAACAAACCAACCCAAGAGTAACAATAAATTAATAGACTGATAGCTCAGGCTAAATACGATTGGTATGGAGTATACAGCATTACATAAGGAGGAGGAGAACAAACAAAAAGGAATCATTGTAAGCGTGGTTATCCACCTACTGATGCTATTACTATGTATGATTCCATATATGACTATGGAGGAAAAACCTGAGCAATTGAGTGGCATATTGGTGTCATTCGGAAGTCCAGAGAATGGTTCTTCCGAAGCATCACCCATATCTGATAATGATGAGCCAACTGAAGATAGCAATCCTTCTGAAAGTGCCTCAACTGCTGCTGACTTAAAATCTACAGCTCTAAAACAAGAAGATGCGGTAACTCAACCAAAAGAAGCTTCCGTTCCAGTCAAAGAAATAACACCAATCGCAGAAACGTCTGATGTAGCTGCGGAAGCAGCAGTACAAGAAAAAAACGAACGAGATAAAGAAGCTGTCGAAGCCGATAGGCTAAAATCCCAAGCCGAAGAACGAGCTAAATTAGAAGCACAAAAAAAGGCTGAAGAAGTAGCACAAAAAGCTGCATTAGATGCTAAAAAAGGACAATTTAGTGATCTTTTAGGTGGTGGAAAAGGAAACAATAATAATTCTGGAAACCAAGGTGATCCTGGGGGTGATCCAAATGCAAACGCTCTTGATCAACTTGCTCCAGGCTCTGGAAGAATCGGCGGTGGGCTCAGTGATCGAGGTGTTGTTTTCGAACCAGAAATCAAGGACAATTCACAGAAAACAGGAAAAGTTGTGATCAAGGTTTGTGTAGACAAAACTGGGGCCATATCAGAAGCAAAATTCACACAAAGAGGATCAACTACAACTGACAAGTTTCTTGTAGATGTAGCGACAAAAGCTGCAAAGCAGTATAAGTTCACGCCCTCAGATATTGAAACTCAATGTGGGAATATTACGATTGACTTCAAAGTACAATAATTCCAATTGCTTAATGATATCATAATAGTATGTCTTTAACTAATAACATATTAAGTTTTTCGTTAATTTCACTGCGTGAAAAAACTAACTTTACTACTTTTACTTTGTGCTCATTTCGTAGCCCAAACACAACAATCTCTTGATATAGATATCCCCAAGATAAGTGAGGAAATTATACTTGACGGATCATTAGAAGAAAGTGTCTGGAAATCAGCTTCCGTATATGCCAAGGATTTCCAACAATATTTCCCTACCGACTCTGTTATTGCTGAAGACAACACCACCATCAGAATGGCATTCGATGATGAGAACCTATATGTAGCCATCGAGTGCTTCACAAGAGGATCAGATTTTGTTATTCCGACCCTTAAAAGAGATTATCGTGCAGGTGGAAATGATAATATAACACTTCTTATCGATCCATTCAGTGATGGGGCAAATGCATTCATGTTTGGCACAAATCCAGCTGGAGTGCAAAGAGAAGGACTGATATCAAGAGGAGGAACCGATATACAAGGCTTCACCACTAGTTGGGACAATAAATGGAAATGCAAAACCAAAGTCTATGATAATAAATATGTAGCTGAAATGGCTATTCCGTTTAGTACACTGCGATTCAACAAGAATGTCAAGCAATGGAAGTTCAATAGCTATAGATTTGACATGCAAGCAAACGAAAGATCTACTTGGGCACCTATCCCAAGAAACCAATGGATCTTCAATCTGGGTTATATGGGTAATATGAACTTCCAAGAGGAGATCACTTCTACAGGTAGTAAAGTTTCAATAATTCCATATGCAATAACTTCTTATGAAAAAGATATAGAGGCTGGTACTGATTCGAATGTTGATTATAACTTAGGTGGTGATGCTAAAATCGCAATAACTTCAGGCCTAAATCTTGATTTAACAGCCAATCCTGACTTCTCTCAAGTTGAAGTAGATAGGCAAGTAACAAACTTATCAAGATTCGAGATCTCATTTCCAGAGAGGAGACAGTTTTTCTTAGAAAATGCGGATCTATTTGGCTCATTCGGATTTCAAAATATCAACCCGTTCTTCACTAGACGAATTGGTATAGCAGTTGATACAACAACAGATACCAATATTCAAAATGCAATATATGGTGGTGTCCGATTAAGTGGAAAAATCAATAGCAATTGGCGATTAGGCCTTTTATCTATGATGACTAAAAAGGAAGAAAACGCTGGTCAACCAGACTTGAACTATACAGTAGCCACTGTACAGCGAAAAATAGGAGAAAGGTCTAACATAGGCGCTATTATAGTAAATAGACAAAGTATCAATCCATCAAACGATGACATCACTGAGAAGTATAATCGAGTCGTTGGTTTAGATTATAATCTAGCCACAAAATCAAACCTTTGGTCTGGAAAAACCTTTGTTCATAAATCAATATCCGTAGATAATAAAAGTGATGCTATAGCACATGGTTTTGATTTGTCATTCAACAAAAGAAGGTTTCTAGCAACTTGGCAACACGAGTATGTTGGTGATGGATATGATGCACAAGTAGGATTTATTAGAAGGACTGATTATTATAAAATAGGCCCAGAATTCAGATATTTCTTTTACCCATCTAGTGGTATAATTAATAGAACAAATCTATTTATGGAATATCGTCAATTTTGGATTCCAGGAACTGGAAAAACAGATCAAGATTTTGCCACTGGTGTTAGTTTAGAGTTTAGCAATAATTCAAGATTGAATTTTGAACTAGGAAGAAAATATATCTTTCTTTTTGATGAATTTGACCCTACAGGAACTGACTCTACTCCCCTTCCCGAAGATTCGGAGTATTCTTATCATTTTATGAAGGCGAACTACAACTCTGACAATAGCAAACCACTGTCCGTTAGATTTGGTCCATATGTTGGTCAATATTTCAATGGCATGCGATATGGAGCTAGAGGTAGTATTAATTATCGAGTAGAGCCTTATGGATCTGTATCACTGAACTACAATTACAATTTGTTTGACATGCCATACCTAGATGAAAAAAAATCTACTATTCTTTTGGGACCTAGGTTTGACTTTTCATTTACAAAATCTGTATTCCTGACGGCTTTCTTCCAGTATAATAGTCAGAGTCAGAATACAAATATCAATACTAGGCTTCAATGGAGATTTGCTCCTGCTAGTGATTTCTTTCTAGTATATTCTGACAACTATTTCTCTGGTAATCCTGGTGATCCTTCGGATAGGTTTGCATTTGATTTGAGAAATAGATCAATTGTAGCAAAAGTGACTTATTGGTTGAATATGTAGAATATAATGAAAGTATTATTTACTAGGCTTTTAGAGCTTTATTGATTGCTTTGGACCTAGAATTGACATCCAACTTGGCGTATAGCTTTGTAATATGTGTTTTTATTGTATTTACAGAAACGAATAGTTCTTCAGCTATTTCGGCATTACTTTTTCCTTTCCATATATTTTTAAAGACTAAATATTCCTGAGGGCTTAATGCTTTCATCAAAGAGTCGTTAATCGCTTCTTCTGTTGGAAATGCTTCGCCAAAATTCTTTTTTGCAGTAACAAAAGCAAGCGCTATTGCTGGAGCAAGGTCCTTTTCTTTGAATGGTTTAATCAAATATCCACATGGATTAAGACTGACCACTTCTTTTATTGTTTCTTGATCGCTAAATGAAGTGAGAAAAATAAACGGTATTTTGTATTTAGTATTTAATAATTTTGCTACATCTAAACCTGAGCCATTACCTCGGAGTGAGATATCTAAAAACACCAAATCTGGCTTTTTTGCAGCCAATATTTCTACTGCTTTTGCATAAGAATAAGCAATACCTATCACCGTATATCCCTCTATCTGAATGATATCTTTGAGATCTTGAGCAATTGCTGCTTCATCTTCTACGATAAGTATATTTGTTTTGGTCATTTATAGGATTTCTTGTCCATTCTAAATTAACTACTCATAATATTTACAAACTTTACTTTATTACAGTTTGTTTCTATCAAAAACAATGGATATATCTGTCCCTTTTGTTTTTTCAATTTTTAGTTCCCCTTCTAATCTTTCAGTAAATGAATCTATCAATCTAGCTCCAAGAGAGCCTTCTTTTATTGGTATTGTATCCCCCTCAAAACCTACTCCATTATCTGCAATCCTTAGTTTGAGTCTACCGTTTTCATCTTTGAATGATATATCAAGAACACCTGATGTTCTGCCAACAAATGCATACTTCAATGCATTACAGATCAATTCATTTGCAATTAATCCTATAGGCATCAATGTATCTATATCTAAGAATACTGAATCTATATCAATATTCACTTCAATGTTGTCTTGTATTCTGTAAGTATCAACTATATTTTCTACCAATTTTGACAAATATTTATTAATATCTACTTCAGTAAGATTTTCACCTTGGTAAAGATTTTGATGCAGAATGCTCATTGATTGTACTCGAGTCTTACTAGAATTGAGGGCATCTTTGGTCTCTCCATCTTTTATATTTCTTGCTTGCATACTCAGCAGAGAACTTACAACCTGAAGATTATTTTTTACTCGGTGATGGATTTCTTTGATAAGAATTTGATTTTGTGCTAGAGCTTCAGAAACTTTTTTATTCTGGATCGCTAATTCTTTTTGGGTTTCTTGATTCTTAACATACAATCTATATAGACCAAAAAGAAGTCCACCTAATATCAAAAGCATGCTCCCTCCCATCCACAAAGCAGTATTTCTCACGGCAAGTGCCTTATCTTGAGCTATATTGACATCATTTAAGTTTTTAATTTCTTCATTCTGTTTATCCCTATTGTACTCAGATTCTATTCTGTGAATTCTTAATGATTGATTTCTACTCCGAATAGAATCTTGAGCGGCAACAAGTTTTTTATAAAAAGACAGCGCTAATGTTGGGTTACCCAACTGCTCATTGTATTTATATTGCAGTTTATAATAGGCCGTATGATTTAACTTGTTTTCACTAATATTAAAATCATTTAGAAATTTTTTAGTATTGTCAAATTCGTTTATACCTAAAGAATAATTAGCTAGCATAAATTGAGAATCATTACTTTTTTTGCGATTATTTAGATTGCTAGAATCAATAGAAATTTTTAATTTGGTAAAATCTTCTTGATCAAGATGCAACTTACCTAACTGAACATATGCAGATTCTAGTTTAAATTGAAAATTGACCTCTTTATATTTATTTATTGCTTTATAATAATACTTTTTTGCATTAGAATAGTCCCCCCTTCTCCTAAAAATGCTGCCTTTTAGTACGTCTGCATCAGCTTTAAAAAGAGAGTATCCAGCATCATCTGCAACTACCATAGCTTTATTAACATAATACTCCGCTTTCTCGAGATCATCAATTTGCAATAATAGAGCTCCAATATCTTTATAAATCCGAAAAGTATAAACTGGATCAGGTATTGAGGTCTCAGCTATTTTTTCAGCATCAAGTAGTAAGTTTAATTGATTTTCATATTGATTAACAAAGTGCAGTTTGATCCCTAATTCAAGTCGATGAACAATTCTTAAACTTGGTTCATTTGTTCTATCGGCAATATTAACCGCTAATCTGCCGAACACAATGGCAGAATCACTTAATGCCTCTCCCCATAGATAATCTGAATGACTAGAGTAAGATTGACAAACCATTTCAATAGACAATCTTGTCGTATCAATATTATCATAAATATATTTTGCTTTCCTATGAAACTCTTTGGAGTCGTAATTTTTAAACATTCTATCTTGTGCAATTCGCTCAAAATATCCTCTTAATTCTAAATCTAGATTTCCACTTTTATTAGCTACATCACTTAATATTCCATTGTAATAATATACAGAATCGAATTCCATTTTACTTCTATGGTAATCAAGTACTTTCAAAATTAGTGGCTCACAAGCTACCCAATCTTCTGCATTTTGGTAATCTTTTATTTGATTCCTTACTTTAATTGCATCGGCATCGGTTAATAGCTTAGTGACATCCGTTTGTGCTATCGAGTTATTCGCAAAAATAAAAACCAGAAAATAAAATGCACACTTAATCAGTGGCTTTAAATAAAAACTGGAATTTGACTTCATATTATTCTGTCGTGTGATTCACTAAATATACAACACTATTGTATTATTTATTCATATAAAAACAAATATACATAGCCACTCCAAAAACAAAGTCATACTTTAGGGTGATATTCCTGTGAAAATATTAATTCATTAACTCACTTCTTTATCTCGTCCTCCTATATATTAGAATTTTATTATATTCGACTCGAATTTTAAATTAACAAAAACACTTGTTCTTCTTAATTCAACAAAAGAAAAACATTAATTAACACATTCTACTATGAGATCAATCAGTTTCCTTCTCCTCTTTTTCCTCTCTTTTTCACTAGCGAGTCAAAAATCACATCAACATATTGACAAATGTGGTTATGAGGAATGGCTAGAAGAATATGAAGCACTTAATCCTGGTTACACTGAAATGATACAAAAAGGACTAAGAGATTTCAGGGACAAAAAAATCTCAGAAAAAAGATCCTCAGTATTTGTTCAAATACCTGTCCATGTGATATTGGTTCATCCACCAGGGCAAGCTGAGGGTACTGGAGTTAACTTCACAGTGGCACACGTACAATCACAAATTGATGTCTTGAATCAAGACTTTGGTTTCTATAATTCTGATGCGGGGAATACACCTAATCAGTTTCCTGCTGGTGATACAGGAATACAATTTTGTCTTGCTACAGTTGATCCAAATGGTGCAGCTACTGACGGAATAACTAGATATGGCACGAATACCAACATGGGAAATAATGCTGGCAGAACGGAAGTAATAGCTGCTACAAAATGGCCAAGAGAAGACTACATGAATATATGGTCAGCTCCAAATCTTCCATTTTTAGGACTTGCAACAGTTCCAGGCACCGGTGGCTTGCCTAATTCGAATCAAGATTTCGTTCTAGTAGCATCTACAACATTTGGTGGCCCTGGTTATGGTACTAACGCTCCATATAACCTTGGAAGAACTACAACACATGAAGTTGGACATTGGCTTGGTCTTTTTCATATTTGGGGCAATGGAGGCTGTTCATCAGATGATGGAATAGCGGATACTCCAATTCAATCAGGGAATAATTTCGGATGTCCCAACCATCCAAGTCCTTCGTGTGGAAATTCTGGAGACATGTTTATGAACTATATGGACTATGTAAATGACGCATGTATGTTTGCTTTTTCTCTTGGACAAGGTCAATATATGAATACGATATTATCAACTTCTAGAGCTAGTCTACAAGGTTCTGCAGCAACAGCTTGCGCTTTTGTTATACCGCTTACACTCACCGTATTGAACCAGCAAGATCCTAATTGTACAGATTCTAATGATGGTTTCATATTAGTAGATGCTGCAGGTGGCTCACCTAATTATTCTTACTCTATCGATGGAGGCCCAATATCAAACAGTGGACTTTTTACTGACTTATCAGGGGGTTCTCACTTCATTGAAGTTTTTGATGCTGATGGATTGTCAACAGATGTAACTGTATTTCTTAATACTCCTCTAACTCTTGTTGGCAATGCAGAAATAACTGCAACTAATCCATGCCCTAATCAGTCAATTGCGGAAATAACATTAGAAGTTTCAGGAGGAACAAATCCGTATTTTTTCTCTTTAAACATGGGATCTAATCAACAAACACCTACATTCGATGAGCTACCTAATGGTTTCTACACTTATCAAATCACTGATGAAAACGGATGTTCTATTGAAGGAATAATAGAATTAATTGGATCAAACGATATTGAGATAACTGTAGATACTACTCAGAACACAACTTGTAACGGTGACGATGATGGTATAATCGATCTTTCAGCATCCGGAGGAAGTGGACCATTATCCTATGCGCTAGGAGAAGATGATTCGCAAGAAGAAAGCATATTTGAGGGACTTGAAAGTGGAGATTACTTAATTTTTGTGACTGACTCGTTGGGCTGCTTTGATAGTGTATCAGTTACAATTGAAGAACCTACAGAAATTGAAGTACAAACTGATGTTTCTAATGTACTCTGTTATGGTAATAGTGATGGAGAACTCAATATCACAGCAGATGGTGGTGCAGGAATGCCATTTAGCTATAATGTCAATGGAAATGATGAAGAATCAGGAGATATATTATCCTTAGCTGTCGGAGAATACATAATTCTTGCTACTGATACTTTGGGTTGTATGGGTCTTGATACTGTATCTGTAACGCAACCGGATTCACTAATTGCTGAAGTTGGCTCTATAGAAGATGTTTCTTGTTATGGAATTGATAATGGATCTGTAAATATTCTAGTGTCGGGTGGCACAAGTGCGTATAAGTATATCCTAGGTACAGACACAATGACAAGTGGGTCGTTTACAGACCTAAGCGAGGGAAGTTATTCTTTAAGTGTCATTGATGCAAATGAATGTGGTGTTGAAGTTCTTTTTGAAATAGCAAATGTACCAGCTATCCAAGTGGATGTGACTTCAGAAAATGTAACTTGTTTTGGTATTTCTAATGGATCGTTTACAATAGATGCCGCAAATACAAATGGAACTCCAATGTACTCACTAGACGGAGGCCCTGCACAATCAGATAATACTTTTGCTAATCTTTCTTCAGGTGACTATTCCGTAATAATATCAGATGATACAGGTTGTGATGCTATGGCCTTAGTTACTTTAACTGAACCGAACGAGTTATTACTTGATGTAGAAGTTACAGCTGACGTATTATGCAAAGGGGATAGTGATGGCCAAGCGATCTTTAACGCTTCTGGCGGAACCGCACCATATTCTTATCAAATAGATGGAAACAATCCTGATCCAAATGGGCTTCCTGCTGGAGAATATAATGTGATCGTTTCTGATGATCAAGGATGTGTAACACAATCTTCGTTCACTATATCAGAACCTGACTTAATTTTAGAAGTTTCGTATGAAGTGAATGGACCTGAAGTAACTATTGAAGGAGTTGGTGGTACTGAACCCTATTTATACTCTTTTGATGGAGGGGACTATACTAGTAACAATAATACATCCGCTTCTTCTGATGTGATAATTGCATCAATAAAAGATGCTAATAACTGTATTTCAACTATTGAAATAGTAATGAGCAGTTTGTCTGAATTACCAGATGCTTGGGAAATAAGTGCATTCCCTATTCCTATGATAGATATTTTAAATCTTGAATTAAACTTTAACAAACCATTAAATGCGTCGATACAAATTTTTGACCTTAATGGAAGGTTAGTAAACAATATATTGAGTAAAAATTATCAATCAGGAGAAAATTCTGTAAAAATAGACGTCAGCAATTTTGCTAGTTCAATCTATATTGTTAAAATTGCATCAGCGGAAGGTTACCGCTATATAAAAGTAACCAAGATGTAATTGTAATTCTCTTAATCTTTTCTAGCCTCAGGACTTGTAACCCTGAGGCTTTTTTTGTTTACCTGCATGATTCCTTCAAGTTATAGCAAATTAGTCTTAACTATAATCCAGAGGCTCTTATATTCAAAAATCAGATATTATTACATATATATTATAGGTATTTATACGAATAAATATTTATTTCAACCATTGTGTATTTGCATTTATCAAAGATGTGTTACACTTGTATCTAATTATCCTATAATCGTTATTTACAATATTGTTATGTATAATAGGATATTGATGCCTAGATTTGATAGCGATAAAATTAAAAAAGGAAGTCCACTTTCTTACCAAAATAGACTTCTAAAAGATACCCTAATTAATATAAACTCAAGCACATATAGTCTATGCTAATTCTTTGCATGGTTCTATAATTGCAATAATATTATAAGTACTCTATTAATATCTGTTTCAGTATAATAATGGGTAATAAAATATAACTCAAAAATAAACTTGATTTATAATTAGGACAATGAAGACACAAGATAATAGTTAACCACATAATACATTCATGACAAATACACGACACTTATCGTTCAACAAATCGCCAAGTCGACATAATGTTCTGAGCGATTTGTCATAACCGAAATGTAATTACAAGTAAAGCAATTCAGATCACAATTAGTCAATAAAATTGCTAATTAATAAAATAATTGAGCTTACAGTCTTTGACTATCTTTCAGATATATCCAGACACCCAAATAAAATAAAAAAGCCCCAAAGCGGAGAGCCCGGGGCAACATATCTTATTAATGTAAAATAAGATAAGACGATTAAAAAAAGACGAAATTCTTATAAATAGGACAGCTGCTCTTAAGATGTCTAGCTTCTCAAGTTAATGGCCCTAATAGTGCACTTATCAAGGGCAAATTGAGGTGTGTATTGGATCTATTTTAAGCTTGTGCTATGTTAGAGAACCATTCGTTTAGCTCGCTAAACTCATGAACCTCTGCCTTGCTCAATCTCAAAACCCACTCAAATCCAACTCCTCACTTACCACTTGTTAAGCACTAGTTATGTTTCAATATTATTTCAATGCTTTTTATAACTCCGCATTGTAGAGATTGAAGTCTGTCTTTATGAAAGACTAATCTACATTATCATGTAGAAATGAATTTCCTCCAGAAACTAATGGACCATCATCATCCATAGACACTGTATATCTGCTTTTATTATTATCTTTATCAGTATCTATATCATCCAATTTCACATTTCTTCTCGCATAAGCAGGAAGTGACTCCATATCAGCTACTACTTTTGGGCTGTCAAGAGGCACACTAGAATTCTTTCTAGCTAATTCTCTTCTTGTAGCTTCCATTTCTTGCTCTTTCCTCCTCTGTTCGTCTCTAAAAAGCATGTCCTCATCACTCATGACAGGTTCATAGTCACCTTGTTTTACACCAAGAGTATTGATCGTCGAACGGATATCATCCGTTTCAAAATCAAAAATATTTTGAGGTGCAACTTCTGGCTCTTTTGAAATAGGTGATATAGGCTCTGATCGTGTAATAGCACCAAATACATCTTCATCTAAACCAACTTTAGTGATTTGACCTCTTTCTTGAATAGGTCTTTTCGTTCCACCTTCACGGAATCCTGTTGCTATTATAGTAATACCTACTCCTTCTCCTATAGTATCATCTTTACATACTCCCCATATCACATCTGTACCATATCCAGCTTCTTCTTCAAGGTAATTTGTTATTTCACTCACCTCATCCATCGTTACTTCCTTTTCACCAGATGTAATATTCAGAAGTATATGTTTCGCTCCTCGGATATCATTATCTTCAAGCAATGGAGAATTTAATGCTGTTTGGATTGACTTTCTAGCTCTATCTTCTCCCTCAGCTATAGCATGCCCCATAATTGCAACACCACTATCCTTCATTACCGTATTTACATCTTCGAAATCTACATTGATATTACCGATAACTGTAATAATTTCTGCAATACCTTTAGCAGCTGTAGTTAGGATATTATCAGCTTGAGAAAATGCTTTAGAAAGTTCAAGATTACCATGAATTTCTTTCACTTTATCATTTGAAACTACCAAGATAGAATCAACATTTTTCTTCAACTGTTCAAGCCCCTCTATTGCCTGTTTATTACGCCTCATCCCTTCAAATTTGAATGGTAATGTGACGATAGCTACAGTCAAGATATTCATCTCCTTAGCAGCTTTGGCAATTATTGGTGCAGCCCCTGTTCCAGTTCCTCCGCCCATTCCTGCAGTGATGAAAAGCATCTTTGTATTATCTGATAAGAATGTTCTCACCTCATCAATTGATTCTATACAAGCTTCTTTACCAATTTCTGGTTTGGATCCAGCGCCTCTGCCTTCCGTGAGATGCGGCCCTAATGATATCTTTACTGGGATATTACTGTGATCCATTGCTTGTGCATCTGTATTACAAATCGCAAAATCTACTCCTACGATTCCTTGCTCATACATGTGAGCTACAGCATTTCCACCGCCACCACCGACACCTATTACTTTGATGATTGAGCTATTATTTTGTTGTAAATCAAATTCCATGATTATATATTTTCTTTATTATAAAATTGAGAACTACTGTTTTATCTCAGTAGTAAGTGATGGTCATATTAGAATTCTGAATCAGGAGTTGCCTCAAAGAATTCTTTTGTAAGTGTATAGAATCTATCAAAAAACCTACTGCCACGCTTCTTTCTTTCCTGCATCTCTTCTTGTATGTTATCATGATTATCATGATCTTCTACTTCTTGTTCCACTCCAGCAAAATCCAGTCTATCTTCTTCTGTAGTTACAGACTCTACGAATTGTCTGTCCTTCATATTCTCAATTGTATTCTTAAGTAATCCAACTGCTGTCGCATATATCGGACTTGCCAATTGAATACTGTATCCATGAGCCAAATGTTCTACTGGCTTTCCCACTCTTGCGCCTAGTCCAGTATGATACTCAGCTAACAAGTTTATATGTTTCAATAATGATCCACCTCCAGTCAAAACTATACCTGCTATCAATTTATTTTCATATCCAGATCTCCTGATCTCCCAAAGTACATAATCGAATATCTCTTCTACCCTAGCCTGAATGATCCTCGCTAGATTTTTTTCTGATATTTCTTTGTGTTCTCTCCCTTTAAATCCTGGAATAGTGATTATTCTGTTGTCATAGATTTCGTTCGCCATTGCAGAGCCGAACTTTACTTTCAATCTTTCAGCTTGGTCCATCATCACAGTACAGCCTTCTCTGATATCCTTAGTCACAGCATTCCCTCCAAAAGGTATCACAGCTGTATGACGGATTATGCCATCTTTAAAGATTGTGATATCAGTCGTGCCACCACCTATATCTACTAATGCTACACCTGCCTCTTTCTCCTCATAACTAAGTATAGATGCTGCGCTTGCTATAGGTTCTAGTGTTACGTCCGCTACTTCTAAATCAGCCTTTTCTACACATCTCATGATATTTCGCGATGCAGATATTTGACCAGTAATTATATGAAAGTTAGCTTCTAATCTGATTCCAGACATACCTACTGGATCGATGATATCTCTCTCATCATCTACTGTAAATTCCTGTGGAATAACATGTAATATCTTATCTCCAGGAGGCAATACTAGCTTATGCATGTCTTTGACCAACATCTCTACATCATCGTATGATATCTCATCATTAGCATCATGTCTAACCCTTACACCATGGTGGTGAAGCGATTTAATATGTTGTCCTGCAATACCTACATGCACCAACTTGAATTTCAACCCAGCATTCCGCTCAGCGATTTCAATAGCTTCTTTAATTGCTCTTACTGTCTTATCAATATTGGATACCACTCCACGTGATACGCCTTCTGATTTGACTGTTCCGACGGAAATTATTTCAATCTTCCCGTACTCGTTAAGGCGCCCTGCAATGGCGCACACTTTAGTCGTACCTATATCCAAGGCTACGGCTATTTCATTTTGGATATTGTTGTGATCATTCATAAACTATAATTTTATCGAGCAATTCGCTCATTAAAAACATATGTTTTGTGCAATCCCGAGCTTTTCAATTCTCTTTCTTGCTATTTTATTTATTTATTTTCCTTCTTGACGTTCGTCGAGGTATGTAACCTCGATATTATATAATTATCTAAGTACACGCCTAGTTTTACTTTTCTTACTATATGATCGTCGAGGTTTTTATCCTCGATGCTATACGATAGTCTAGTTACCCCTTTCGATTCACAGCACTTCCTTCACTTCTGTTTCAATCAACCTGCATCTCTCTAGATGTTGACTTCCTCCCCCTCGCCCCCCTCTGAAGGGGGATATTAAACTTGGCTCGGGCTGTGAACTCAATACGCTCTAATTCTTAGCCTTCTTTGTGGCCCAAATAGCTGAGTAATCTTCATTTTTTATATCATACTTGAGTGTAAGCATTTCATACTTTCTCCAGCCGACATGTTTCATTCCTTCTTTATACATCTGCTTCATCATATCGAATCTGCGAATCATTTCTTCTTTCTCATCAATATTAATCTTTCCAATTGCCAATTTCTGTCTTCCAACTTTTGGAACAAGGATAATCTCTCCATCTTCCTGCACATCAATCTGCTCAATTAATGCTGTTAAAAATTCATCCTTATGTACATATTTCGCAACTGCAAATACATCTTGTAGGTTGTTCTTTTTCCTACTCTCTAAAAAATTAGGATGGTATTCATCTATATTCCCCGATGCAACCGGCACTCTGATTGTAGATCCTTTGTATGCAGGTATTTCAACTCCGTCGCTATCTAAATAATAACTTGTATTATTCTTACTGAATATTCTCACAATTGGCTCTCGTTGCTGAATCGCGATATATAGTCTATCTTTATTGTCTATAAATACTTCAGCCTCTTTGATTCGATCATCCTTTTCAAGCATCATTTCCATATCCATGAGATCAAGATCACGAACAGAACTTTCTTTTAGATCATATCCTAGGTAGTTACGGAACATTGTTTTCACTCCTTTCTTAGTGATCAAATTTTTACCACCTTTAATTCCTCTGATAGAAATACCCACTTTAGTAATCGTAGCATTCTTCTTACGTTCTATAGCCATAAATAGCACACCCATAATGACAAACGTCACTATAGTCCAAACTAGGTTTTTCTTCCAGTTGGCTCTTTTTGTGTTATAAATTTTTCTCTTGGCCATAACTCCATTTTTACGAAAAGCCTGCGATGCCTCTCTGTAACACCAAAGTGTTTTTTAAGTATTCTTAGCAGTTAATAATTCATCAATTCGAACAATAAAGGTGTCAATATCCCCTGCGCCAAGGGTTATCAAAACTTCTAGTTCTTTATTTTTTAATTCGTCCATTAGTGTCTCTTTAGTCACCAATATTTTATTTTTTGTTTTCATTTTATCAAAGATGATCTTGGACGTAATACCCTCAATCGGTACTTCTCTAGCTGGGTAGATCTCCATCAATAAGATTTCATCTAACATGTCTAGAGATTCAGCGAACCCATCCACAAAATCTCTTGTCCTAGAGAAGAGATGTGGCTGAAACACACCAGTTATCTTCTTATCAGGAAACAGCTCTTTAGCAGCTCCTATAGCTGATCTCAACTCTGTGGGATGATGTGCATAATCATCTATGTATGTCACAGCATCATCTTCATAGATCATCTCGAATCTTCTTTTGATTCCTTTGAAGGATTGCATCCCCTCTCTCACCGCTTCGCCATCTAATCCTAAAACAATAGCAATCGTAATCGCTACTAATGCATTCTCGATATTGTGCCTTCCTGCCAGATTCGTTTGTAAGCTACTGATCGATCCATTTTCTGATTCGTAATCAAAGAAGAATTTCCCTTCCTCTACTCTCACATTTTGTGCACTGACTTCAGTATTTGTTTCAATACCGAAAAGGACAACATCTACATTTTTCTCTGCTAAGACACCGATCACAGCTTCACTCAAACCTGCGAGCATCTCATCTTTTATGATGAGGGTACCGTCTTGTTTGATCTTCATAATAAATGCTTCGAATCCTTCAATCATTTCAGTATGATCACCATAAATATCCAGATGGTCTGCATCCATACTCATGATAGCAATGATGTCCGGAGACAAGTGCAAAAATGATCTGTCATATTCATCAGCCTCAACTACTATCCAGTCCCCATATCCTTCGATATAGTTGCTGTTGTAATTTGACATGATTCCTCCAATAAAGGCTGAGACATCTTCTTTTCCATGTTTCAATAAGTGAGCTGTCGTTGCACTTGTAGATGTCTTGCCATGAGTACCAGCGATCGCAATCGTTTTCTTCACTTGGCTCAATCTTCCTAGCATTTCAGCACGCTTGATGACATCAAATCCATTATTGATGAGATGATTCAGTTCTAAATGACCTTCGGGAATTGCCGGTGTATATACAACCAAGTCCATTCCTTCTGGTATCTGATTCACATCATCTGTATAGTGGATTTCCATGCCTTCATCAACCAACTTTTTGGTCAATGTTGTTTCTGTTTTATCATACCCATAGACTTTCTTTCCTTGCGAAAGCATGTATCTAGCAATGGCACTCATGCCTATTCCTCCAATACCTATGAAGTATATTTTATTTGTTTCTTTCATTATTCTAACCGCTGGCAATTGGCCTTTAGCTTTTCTAAATCAAACTCTTAACAATTCCTGCTATCTCTTTTGCCGCATTCGGCTTTCCAAAATATCTGATATTGTCTTCTAACTGTTTTCTTTCCTCATCATTTTCAATCAATTCTAGCATTACTTTTACTAGCTTCTCTTTTCCTTCTTCATCTCGCACCATCTTGGCAGCACCTCTATTTACAAGGGCCATTGCATTCTGGGTTTGATGATCTTCTGCTACATTCGGAGATGGAACTAAGATCGCAGCCTTTACCACAAGGCTGAGCTCGGAGATCGTCAATGCACCCGCTCGACAGACAACAAGGTCAGCAGCTTTGTAAGCTGAGGCCATATCCTCTATAAAGGGAAGCACTGTCACATTTGGCATTTTTGCTACTTCAGAGTTCTTATAATCTTCATAGTAGAATTTACCAACCTGCCAAATGACATTAATCTCGGAGTGCTGTCTCAGTAATTCAGCTCCCGACTCGATAGACTCATTAAGCGCTCTTGCTCCCAGGCTACCGCCAAAAATCAGGATGGTTTTATTACCAACTTCTAATCCTAGTTTAGCCTTTGCTCCCGACGTAGTTATGTCGTTTTCAAATATTTCTCTTCTGACCGGATTTCCTGTGAAGACTATTTTTTCAGCTGGAAAAAATTTCTCCATACCGTCATACGCTACACATACCTTATTCACCTTTCTACCTAAAATTTTATTCGTCACACCTGCATAAGAGTTTTGCTCTTGAACGAGTGTAGGAATGCCATTGGCTGCAGCCATCTGAAGTGTTGGTCCACTTGCGTATCCACCTACTCCAACAACTACATCTGGGTTGAATTTCTTGACCACCTTTCGAGCTTTCCACATGGATTGAAACAACTTGAATGGAAATGCCAAATTCCGCAATGTCAGTTTTCTATGGAAACCTCTTATTGGAAGTCCCACTATTGGATAGCCCGCTTTCGGAACTCTATCCATTTCTAATTTTCCTTCTGCCCCTACGAATAGGAATTCCGCATCCGGATTTTGTTTCTTTATCTCGTTTGCAATTGCAATTGCAGGAAAGACATGTCCTCCCGTTCCTCCTCCACTAATTATTACTCGCATCCTCTTTAGCTTCTAATTTCTCTAATGCTAACCTCTGCTTGTGTGCTTCCTCTACATATCTACTCACACTTAATATCACCCCGATACTCATGCAGGTAAATAATACCGAAGTACCACCCATGCTCACCAATGGTAACGTCAATCCTGTAACAGGCACCAATTGTACAGAAACCGCAATATTTGCAAATGCTTGAATCACCAAATTAAGACACAAGCCCATTGCTAATATCGCGCCGAATGCCTTAGGACATTGAGTAACAATTTTTATACATCTAAATAGTAATCCTAGATATGCAAGTATGATTACCAATCCTCCGACGATTCCGTATTCTTCACATATAATGGCATAAATAAAATCTGCATATGCATATGGTAAGAAATTCTTTTGCATACTGTTTCCAGGTCCCATTCCGAACAATCCACCATTGGCGATGGCTATTTTAGACTGTTGAACTTGGAAATCACCGTCACTAGCACTCAAATATTCTTGTACTCTAGAGATCCAAGTCTCTACTCTAAAGACTTCAGGAAAGACCGTTCCTATAATAAATAATGCTCCAAACACAATCGCTCCGCAGAGTACTAATAGTGCTACATATTTTAAAGAGACTCTTCCAATAAACATCATTAACAAACATGTCGTAAATAACAATGCAGCGGTACTTAAATCCGCTGGCATAATCAATCCACAAACAATCACTACTGGTAGAATGATCGGTAAAAACGCACTCTTAAAATCTTTTATGAAATCTTGTTTAATTGCTAATGATCTGGCAACAAATATGATCAATGCAATCTTTGCAAAATCAGATGTTTGGAAACGTTGATTAATCCACGGGATATTGATCCATCTTCGAGCATCATTATATTCTGGCCCAAACAATAAGGTATAGATCAATAGCGGTATGGCAATAGCCAATAAAATCGGCGCCAATCGACTGTAATGTAAATAGTGCAATTTATAACATCCATACGCAAACCCAATCCCCAATATGATGAAAAAAGCTTGTTTCATCATGTAAAACTCGGTATTTCCACCTGCATACTTATACGCCATCGCCCCTGCCGAACTGTAAACAGCTAGTACAGAAAACAAACCTAAAAAGCCCAAAATGAGCCAGATGTATTTATCTCCACGAAGCGTATTATATAGATTTGTTACAGTATTCATGTTTTATTTTTAGACTTCGAATTATCGTTGTTTTGAGTTTCCGAAACTTTTTATTTTATATTTTTTTCTTTTGTTTGCCATACGATTATCTAAGTACATACATCATTATCTCTGTACACATCTTATTACAAATCATGACGTTGACTTACTCCCCCTAGCCCCCTCCAAAGGGGGATATTATGAGTGGCTCGGGCTTTTTACATTCGTGCCTTCACCGCTTCCTTGAACTGCTCTCCACGATCCATGTAATTATCAAACAAATCAAAACTTGCACAGGCTGGGGACAGGATAACCGTATCCCCTGCCTTTGCTAAGTCTATTGCTGTGTCAACAACGTTTGAGACCTTAGTTGACTCAATAATTAATGGTATATATGTTGCAAAAGTCTGCACTATTTTATTGTTATCTACACCAAGACATATGAGTGCTTTCACTCGCTCCTTGGCTAGTTCATATAGAGGGCTGTAATCATTGCCTTTGTCAGTACCACCAGCGATCCAGATGATATCTCCGTCGATGGAGTCAAGAGCGTAGGTTACTGCATCTACATTAGTAGCTTTACTATCATTGATGAATGTGACTCCATTGATGGTAGTTATTACCTCTAGTCGATGTGGTTCATTGACGAAGGTGGCAAGTCCTTGTGAAATATCAGATTCTGATATACCTAGGATTAGAGCTACTTCAACTGCACATCGAGCATTAAAAAGATTGTGCTTTCCTTTGATACTTATTTCAAATTGTTTGTCACCCTCCTTTGAGGTAATGCCATTTATATAATCCGCTTCTTCTATTTTATGCCTTTCGGCTCTAATAGGAAGTTGACTGTTCATTTCCTTGATCAATTCATCAGTTCCATTGAAGATATAGTGATCCTCGGTTGTCTGATTTTCTGTGATCCTCATTTTTGCCGCTGCATAATTCTTAATATCATAATCATATCTATCAAGATGATCAGCTGTGATATTAAGCAGTACTGCGATATCAGGTCTGAACTTATGTATGCCTTCCAATTGAAAACTACTGAGCTCTAGAACCATATAGTCAGGATTCTTATCTGTAAGTATTCTTGCGAAACTTACGCCATAATTCCCCCCAATTTCTACATCCAAGCCAGCGGTTTTCATAATGTGATAAATGAGTCCTGAAGTGGTAGTTTTCCCATTGCTACCAGTGATAGCTATAAGTTTTCCAGAGTAAAATGAATAACCAAACTCAATCTCTGAGACTCCTCTCAGTCCCTCTTTATTTAGACTGCTGAGGATGGGGGCAGTATCTGGCACTCCAGGGCTCTTTATCACAAAACCTGCATCAATCAATCTTTCAATAGTATGTCCCTTTTCTTCAAAAGGGATATTGTTTTCTTTTAATTCGTCTTTGTACTTATCAGCTATCTTTCCATAGTCGGATACAAAAACTTCGTAGTTATTTTTCTTAGCTAGTAGTGCAGCTCCAACTCCACTCTCAGCTCCACCGATGATGACAACTTTTTTCTTATCCATTGAAATAATTTATCTTATTTTCAATGTGATCATTGTCACGATCGCTAACATTATGCCTATTATCCAAAATCTAGTAACTAACCTAGATTCGTGCATTCCCAACTTTTGGAAATGGTGATGAATAGGAGACATTTTAAATATTCTTCGGCCTTCACCATATTTTTTTCTTGTGTATTTAAAGTAGCCCACTTGAAGAATCACTGATAGAGTCTCTAAAAAGAAAACTCCACATAGTATCGGTAGCAAAAATTCTTTTCTCAAGAAAATAGCCATTACCGCTATGATTCCGCCAATAGTCAAACTTCCAGTATCGCCCATGAAGACTTTCGCTGGATAAGCATTGTGCCATAGGAATCCAATACATCCTCCTAAGAAACATGCTGCAAAAATCACCATCTCAGAAGAGTAAGGGATATAATATATATCTAAGAATTCCGCTATTACTGAGTTTCCACTTACGTAAGCTAGTATCGCTAAAGTGGCAGCTATGATTGCTGATAAGCCAGTAGCCAATCCATCAATTCCATCTGTTAAGTTCGCGGCATTAGAAACTGCAGTAACAATAAATACTACGATTGGCACAAAAACAATCCAAACAAACTTAATTGCATTGTCACCCAAGAACCATAATAGCCCGTTGTAATCGAATGCATTTCCTTTGAAGAATGGCACGTTAGTCAATGTCGTTTTCACATAAGCCATTTCGATCATTTCGCTAGCCGAATTAAGTCTTGGCACTTCGATAGTGAAGCTTTTGATCACTTCATAACCAGCCAAAATTGCATCTGACATTGGCATTCTTACGACTATATCATTATGCATTAGCATAACAGCCGCTACTATTAATCCTAATAATACCTGACCTACCACTTTAAACTTTCCAGCTAGTCCATCTTTATTCTTTTTGAAGACTTTTATATAGTCATCAGTAAATCCGATAGCAGCCATCAATAAGGTCGTAAAGATCAATACGACGATGTAGATATTTGTCAAATCAGCCAATAGGATCGCTGGAATTAATGTCGCTAGAATAATTATGAATCCACCCATAGTTGGCGTCCCAGTTTTCTCTAACTGCCCATCAAGTCCGAGATCTCTGACTGTCTCTCCTACTTGCATTTTTTTCAATGAACGTATAATCCGATTTCCAAACAAAATCGAGATAATCAATGATAAAATGATCGCTACTCCTGATCTGAAACTTATATACTGGAATAAGCCCGCACCTGGCAAGTTGTAATTCTCCTGTAAGTATTCAAATAGATGATAGAGCATCTTTTCAATGTTGAATATTGAATGATTGAATGACTGAATGGCTTATAGAGCTTATACTTAGACGTACTCCTCTACTAGCTATTCGCACATAGCAAACGCTCAATTCTTCTTTTTCTTTGTAGAATAAGGGATTGGAATGAATAATTCCCATTTCCAGATTCTCGTCTTTTTTAAAAAATTGAATAGTATATATACTACTCTGTCTTTTGTCAGTCACAAGAGGAAAATAATCCTCAGTTCCACTTTCATGGAAATGACTGATACGAGCGAGATTAGAGGAAATTATTGATCTAGGATGTTACTATCTACTATTCGATAGCTTTGAGAAACTAACTGTAGTGTTGAACGTAGATAAGTAAAAGTTGTAGCTTTCTTACCTTGATCTCCTTTCGTCTTTTTTCGCTATTGAGCTAAGTCCAATACTTTTAAGAACTTAATTCAATGTGTGTCTATTAAACATCTAAGTCGAGCTTTCGCTCTTTTGGTATACTCGTGGTCAGTGATTTTTAAAAACCTGCAAAATCAAAAACTCGTACACCCATTCTCTTAACTCCGTGGAGTTAAAAAATTAACAGTGCAGGAGGCAACACTCTACTTTTAGAGCGGGTTCTCGCCAACTGCAACTGTTAAAACCAACCTGAGAATGATAATAGAACCTATCTTTAGGATCTTCCGAGCATCGCAACTCGAAGTACCTGTTTATCATTAAATGGAGTCTTTACTCCGTTTATTTCTTGGTATTTTTCATGTCCTTTTCCAGCAATCAAGATCACATCATTGTCACCAGCTAAAGACACCGCTTTTTGGATCGCTTCAGCTCTGTCTGATATTCTAAGCATATTGGTTTTCATTTCTGAATCCAAACCAGCTTCCATATCATCAAGAATTGCTTCAGGATTTTCTGTTCGCGGATTGTCACTTGTGATAATGTATCGATCACTCTTTAGAGCTGCTATTTGTGCCATTTTTGGCCTTTTTGCTGCATCTCGATCACCTCCGCAACCTACTACTGTAATGATCTTACTATTTGAAGATTTCACTTTAGCGATTGTCTTGAGCACATTGTCCAGCGCATCCGGTGTATGTGCATAATCGACTATTCCAATTGTACCTACACCTTCAACTTTTATACTTTCAAATCTCCCTTCAGCACCCGTGATATTAGAGAGATGCAGTAATACTTCTGATGATTCGAATCCGAGCTCAATCGCCGTACCGTAAACAGCTAGCAAATTGTATGCATTGAATTCTCCTACCAATCTGAAGTGAGCTTCATGTCCATCAATCTTAAGTTGGAGACCATCTACTCCGTTACTAATTATCTTCGCCTTGTAACTAGCTCCATTTCTCAATGCGTAAGTCACTTTTTTGGCAGAAGTATTTTGCAACATCACTTCACCTCGTTTGTCATCCTCATTTACCAAAGCAAATGAATCTGAAGGAAGGGTATCGAAGAACTTTTTCTTCGCCCATATATATTCTTTGAACGTCTTGTGATAATCCAAGTGATCGTGTGACATATTAGTAAATACTCCACCAGAGTATATTATGCCTGCGATTCTTTTCTGATCTACAGCGTGCGAGCTGACTTCCATGAAGACATATTCGCAACCTGCATCCCTCATCTGAGCAATCAACTTATTCAAGCTAATCACATCTGGTGTGGTGTGTGTTGATGGTATAATTTCGTCTCCAATTTTATTTTCAACAGTAGAGATCAACCCTACTTTGAATCCTAGTTTAGAAAACAACTGCCACAATAAGGTAGCTACCGTCGTCTTACCATTTGTACCTGTTATTCCTACCATTTTGACTTCTTCACTTGGAGAGTCATAATAATAAGAAGCAGCTGCGGCCATTGCACCTCTAGTGTCACTCACTTGCACAACCGTTACCCCAAGAGTAAAATCGAAGTCTGTATTTTCACAGAAAACAACTTTAGCCCCATTTGCAATCGCTGATTCGATGTAGTCGTGACCATCTGAGGCAAAACCCTTTATGGCAAAGTACACATCATCATTGTTCACTTTTCTAGAATCTAAGTGCAGTTCATTAATCACTACTTCCTTGTCTCCTATGATCTGAACAATCAGATTATCATCAAGTATTTCAAATAACTTTCGTTTTTGAGACATCCTATCTAGTTTAAGTAGATTTTGATGTCTTGTCCTTTTATTTTAGCTCCTGGTTTGATGGTCTGCTTGACCACTTTCCCTACTCCATCAACCTCTACACTCATCCCTAGATTCTCTAAAACATATATCGCATCTCTTGCTCCCATGCCTTTCACATTGGGCACCTCTGATTTGGTTATTTTCTTTTTATCAATTAACATCTTTGTTTCAAATGGATCCACCTCTACCCAGCTTCCTTTCACCTTAGACTTATATTCTAAGCCAACATAATCGAACACACGTTTGAAGTCATTTCCAAAACCTGCATTAGATTCTGGCAATTCTGCTGTAGCTATCTTCTGTGACTCTTCTGAGTAAATCAGATTGTCAGACAATGTCGTTATTCGCTCCGCAATCTTCTTATACACAGGCCCAGCTGCAGATGCTCCATAATAAGCATTCCCTTGAGGTTTATAGATTACAACTATCATCGAATACTTCGGATTTTGAACTGGAAAGTACCCTGCAAATGATGCATTGTATTCCTTCTTTTGATCCTTTTCATTATAGTTCACTCTTGTTGTACCCGTCTTTCCAGCTATATCTACTATCGAAGACCTTAATTTTCTTCCTGTCCCACTTTTTACTACACCTTCCAACATTTGCTGAGCTGCTTTTACTACTTGTGGTTTTACAAGTTGCCTTTTTAACACTCTTGGCCTGAATATCTTCACAGTACTTTCACCATCTAGTATTTCACTCACTAGGTATGGCTTCATCATTTTACCATCATTTGCAATGGCATTATATAAATTAAGCGTCTGTAATGGTGTATTCATCAACTCATAACCGTGAGCCATCCATGGAATGGTCGTACCATACCATGTATTTTTATTTTTTACTGGGTGTTTAACCAGAGGCTTTGATTCACCTACTATTTCTATCCCCATTTTACTTGCCATACCAAGAGATCTTAGTTTATCTACAAACTTGATTCTCCCTTCTGGACTGTTATAATTGTCATGAACCAGCTTAGCCATCCCAACATTAGAAGACTTCTCAAAAACCTCCCTTAAAGTTACTCGACCTAAGCCATGCATATCTGAATCATACATTGTAAGGTCATAAAACCTCATTTTACCTCCTTTGAGATCGACAGTCGATTCTAGATCACAGTACCCATCATCCATCAATGCAAGCGCACTTGCCAATTTGAATGTAGACCCTGGCTCAGATAATCTTCCAATAGCATCATTATATATTTCAGCGTAATTACCATCTTCCAATCTTCTGAAGTTTGAGATTGCCTTGATCGCTCCTGTCTCTACATCCATTACGATTGCAGTACCAGCTTCCGCTTCTATTTCAGCTACTCTTGACAACAATTCATTGTGTACAATATCCTGTATATCAATATTAATCGTAGTTACGATATCATTCCCTTTACCAGGTTCGAAATCTTGAAGATCATATACTGGCACCCATTCGTTATTGAGCTCCGACACTTTCTTCATCAACACTTGCGTAGAATCTCCCGCAAGAAATTTATCAAAGTAACCTTCAAGGCCGATTTTTGAAGCATTCTGTCTATCCTCACCTATCGTTCTACTAGCAAAACCGTTATAAGGTTTCGATCTTTTTGAAAATGACTCAGCAATTAACCCTCCTTTATACTTATTTAATCTAAAGAGAGGAAATTTCTTAATTTTTCTAAGTTCATCACTATTGATCCGCTTAGCAATAGGGAAGTATTTCTTTTTCTTTTTACGTCCTTGAATTAAGCTCCTTCTCCATTCAGAACTGGTCTTATGCCTACCTATTGATTGACTCAAATGATATGCAAGAGAATCAACTCCTTCATTGAAGACTTTATCCTTTTGGACGGATAAATCCATATGAATGTCAAAGAACTTTAGTGAGGTACTCAACAAGTTGAAATCCTCAGAATATATGTTGCCACGCTCTGCTCTCAGAGTACGCATCTTTACATTTTTATTACCTTTTTCTCTCCACTTATCGCCTTCGATAAGAGATACCTTTACCACCCTAGCCATGATCACCACGCTTAGTATTATGAAGGCCGCAAGTACGGCGTACACCCTTACTAATAGTTCTTTCTTTCTATCCATGTTTGCGCGATCATCAGTTCTTGTCTGATATCTTAATAGGCGCGTTTCGGATGGGTTTAAGATCCAATTCCGCAACTTTTTGTTCAATTTGCGATTGAGTGCTACCGTACATTATATCCTTCTTGATATCCATGTATCGCCACTTAGTGTCATTGACCTCAGCCTTTAGAGCCTCTATTTTTCGAAGATTTCCTTCGACACTATGTGCGCTGTATATGTACACCCCGATAAGTAACGCGAGGTAGCACACAAAAGGCAAATTCATAAAAAGCCATTCGATTCCCTTGAACCTTGTAGAAGTTGTAGTTTTCTTATGTTGACTCTTAGTCTTCAAATGGTTTTCCTTTTATTCGTCTCAGCTTTCTTATGATGCGGGAACGAACTTCTGTGATTGATACAGATCATCCACTCCCTTGCATGCATAAGCGCTAATTATTTTCTTTTTCTCCAGTTAAGAACAAGATTAAAAAGTAGATTTCTTAAAGCTTTTCGGCTATTCTTAACTTTGCACTTTTTGCTCTACTATTTCTCACCAACTCTTCTTCGCTAGCTTGAATTAGCTTCTTATTTATTAACTTAAATGGCCGATCAATGTGTCCAAAATCATCTTGAACGAGTTTTCCGTCTACACTTCCAGACTTAAAGAAATTTTTCACACACCTATCCTCTATTGAATGATAGCTCATGATTACAAATCTCCCACCTGGCTTTAGCACCTCAAGCCCCCCCTGCAACATTTCTTCAAGCACTTGCACTTCCTGATTTACTTCCATCCGGAGCGCCTGATAAACTTGTGCGAAATATTTTGGTCGAGTACCAAATTTTAACCTTTCAAGTATTTCATTTAACTGAAATGTAGTTTTGATCAGTGACTTTCCTCTTTCAGAAACAATCTCTTTAGCTAAGGTTCGTGAATTTCTCACTTCACCGAATTTACTAAACAGAAGCTGCAGATCATCTTGACTATACTCCTTTAGAATAATAGCTGCCGTTAATTCCTCAGCATTATTCATACGCATATCAAGATCTGCATCAAACCTATATGAGAAGCCTCTCTCTGGAAAATCCAACTGCCAAGAACTCACACCAAGATCAGCAAGAATGCCATCAACTTCCCTCACACCTTCTACACGCAAAAATCGTTTGATATGCCTGAAGTTAGCTTTGATAAAAGTAAATCTTGGATCGTCGAGTTGATTTGCAACTGCATCATCGTCTTGATCGAAACCATAAAGATGACCTTCGTCACCTAAGTTTTTTAAAATCGATTGGGAATGTCCACCAGCACCGAAAGTTACGTCTACATACTTTCCGTCCGGCTTAAGATTTAGACCAGCTATACACTCGTCCAACATTACGGGCACATGATAATCACTCATCGGCTATATCGGATTGAGGCTCTCCTCCACCCTGCGCCAGAGTCCCGAATATTCCGTCCGCTATTTCGGAGAATGATTCAGGTTCGTCATTAAGCATGTCAAAATACTTCACTTTGTCCCAGATCTCAATCTGCTCGTGATATGCGAATAGGATTACATCTTTCTTTAATCCTGCATAATCGATCAGATTACCTGGAAGCAAAATTCTATCAGCAGAATCCATGTGTAACATAGAAGCTCCTCTATAGAAGTATCTCATTGCTTGCCGCTCTTTTGAATTGTAAATGTTGAGCTGGTTAAATATTTTCGTCTTTCCCTCCCAAACTGTTTTGGGATACATCATTAGGTGCTTTTCAAATCCTCGATTAATCGCTAACTCAAGAATTCCAGTAAATCCAAACTGCCTGATAAGAGACGTAGGTAACCTTAGACGCCCTTTGGCATCAAGTTTACACTCATACTCTCCTGTCAGTTGGTATTTATTCACACGTATTATTTATCGAATATCAGCATCGTCAAAGGCCTTTATTCTCACTTTCGGTATTCTTAGTCACTTCTCGTCTAAAAAGTAACTCTTCCCACTTTCGGTACTAATGATAAACAAATGTAACACAGAATTACACATTATAGTACCAAAACGCCACTTATTAACACAAAACATGATAATAAAATATAATACGTAGGAGTTTGTAGTCAATATGATTACACATTATGAAGATTTTGTTGATAAGGACTTGAAACGTCCTTTGCTCTGAGGATATAGCGAGCGCTCTAGGTTGGTTGTATGTAAAAGTGGACTAACGAGAACCATGCCACTTATGAACGCGAATATACATATTATATTTATATCACATGTGTAAATATCTAATAATTCGGTATTTACTTATTTATCTGAAACATTTTGCCGTCAACCTATTAGAATTATTGAATGTTATCAAGTAATTGAGTTTGTATTATATTACAAATAACTTAATCAAAATACAATTACTTTTTCAGCATGGATTTGGTAGCAACAATAGATTACATGTAGATATACTCTAGGTTTAGATAATTCATTTTCAATATACTGGTTGTCTTCGTTCGGATATACATCTATTCTCACCAATTGCCCATTTGTTCAGAATACCTCTTGAAGAAGACAATTAATTGATTTGGTTATTTTATTATAAAAAAGAACCATAAATGTGATATCTCCTTTCATTCGCGTCAATGATAGTATAATGTTGTTATTAAAATAAGATAACAGACCACCTTGGTCAAAACCAAAATAAATATGGCAAACTTAATGAATGAAGTAGCAAGACACCTTTCCAATGAGGTTATCACCCAACTCTCAAAACAACTAGGTGCACAAGATCCTAATCAAGTAAAAAGAGCATCGCAAGGTGTTTCTGAATTACTACTTAATGCTATTTCTAGAAATGCTAATAACCCTCAAAGTGGAGGTGGAATATATGGCGCTATCAAAAAAGATCATGATGAAGGCATCCTAGGTGATCTTATGCATGTACTTGGAGGCAGAAAGCAAGTGAACAATCCAAAGACTATGAACGGAACAGGAATAGTTAATCATCTTCTAGGTAAAAGACAATTAGAAGCGGCACAGATTGTACAGCAAATGAGTGGTCTTGACATTTTCAAATCTGGTGTATTAATGCAATTGGTAGCACCTGTTATAATGGGAGTTGTAGGTCAGTAGCAAAAATCTAGCTCTCTTGACCTTGGAGGTCTTGCGAAGGTTTTGATGGGCGGAGTACAACAGCAACAGCAAGGTGGATCTAAAAGAGGAGGAAGCATATTTACTAAACTTCTAGATATGGACGGAGATGGAAGTATGATGGATGACCTCTTGAACATAGGAATGAAAATATCTGTCTCTTATACACATCTGACGCTGCCGACGAAGAGGATAGTGTAGA
>OJIO01000402.1_pt1 | contig 29262 bp, 23 predicted proteins | sample 1595621 | NCBI WGS metagenome assembly OJIO01 (sample SAMN05416776, study PRJEB24817) | seawater metagenome | isolation source: Sea water | place: Canada:Atlantic | collected 2013-07 | reverse complement strand
GCGTGATTTAGCGAGTTGAAAAGCTTCTGTCAGCAAAGCGAATAAGAATTTCAACAGCCTGCTAAAAGAGATTGTCCCTGCCGGCGTGACTGCTACGTAAAGGCCGTCTCGGTCGTTGACCTTGTAGAGCTTGTCTTGAGGTTTCAGGTTGCGAAGCTTGGTATCGGTCAGCATGGCTAATCCTCCTTTTCTCGTCCTTAATACCATGATCAAACATGCCGTATTTTTCGCCTATATTTACTTTAATATCAGCATGTTAGTGATTTTCGATACCATGACTACTCCAAAATTCATGGCATGGTATTTCTTTGAGGTCGCGGTATCAGCTCGAACAATACCATCAAAAATACCATGAAAAAAGTTTGCTTGAGGGTGCTGGGGAGTGCCTGACATTGCCAGGAAAAATAAAGAAAAACCCATTGATATCAATGGGTTAATAGAGGTTTACTGCTTGTGAATGCCAGCCAGTGCCAGACGTGGAATCATTCCCACTCAATCGTCGCAGGCGGTTTGCTGGATACGTCGTAGGTCACGCGGGAGACGTGTTCTATTTCGTTGATAATACGGTTGGATACTTTCTCCAGCAGCTCATACGGCAAGTGCGCCCAGCGGGCGGTCATAAAGTCGATGGTTTCGACTGCGCGCAGGGCAATCACCCATTCGTAACGACGCTGGTCGCCGACGACGCCAACGGACTTTTGCGGAATAAATACCGCGAAGGCCTGGCTGGTTTTGTGGTACCAGTCGAAGTTATGCAGTTCTTCAATAAAGATGGCATCGGCTTCGCGCAGGATATCGGCGTATTCTTTTTTCACTTCGCCCAGAATACGTACCCCGAGGCCTGGGCCCGGGAATGGATGGCGGTAGACCATGTCGTAGGGCAAGCCCAGCTCCAGGCCGATTTTACGCACTTCGTCCTTGAACAGTTCACGTAATGGTTCTACCAATGCCATTTTCATATCGTCTGGCAGGCCGCCGACGTTATGGTGAGATTTGATGACGTGGGCCTTACCGGTTTTGGAGGCGGCGGATTCAATCACATCCGGGTAGATGGTGCCTTGTGCCAGGAAGTGTACGTCTTTGAGTTTGGTGGCTTCGGCGTCGAATACGTCGATAAAGTTGCCGCCAATGGCCTTACGCTTGGCTTCCGGATCGGTCACGCCAGCCAGGGCACCCAGGAACAGCGCTTCGGCGTCGGCACGGATGACTTTAACGCCCATATTTTTGGCAAACATGTCCATCACCATGTCGCCTTCGTTTTTGCGCAGCAGGCCGTTGTCGACAAATACACAGGTGAGCTGGTCGCCGATGGCCTTGTGCAGCAAGGCCGCCACCACGGAGGAGTCCACACCACCCGACAGGCCGAGCAATACTTTTTGATCACCGACTTGGGCGCGGACTTTTTCGATCTGGTCTTCGATGATTTTTGCCGGTGTCCAGAGCACTTCGCAGCCACAGATTTCCAGAATAAAGCGTTCCAGAATGCGTTGGCCTTGCAGGCTATGGGTCACTTCCGGGTGGAACTGAACGCCGTAGAAATGTTTGTCGGCCAGGTACATACCGGCAATCGGGCATGAAGGCGTTGAGGCCATCAGCTCAAAGCCTTCAGGCATGGCGGATACTTTGTCGCCGTGGCTCATCCAGACGTCCAGCAGCGATTGGCCGTCGTCGGTGATGTGATCCCGAATGTCATGGAACAGTTGACCATTCCCTTCCACCTGAATCTGGGCGTAGCCAAATTCACGAATACTGGAACCTTGAACCTGACCACCCAGCTGTTCTGCCATGGTCTGCATGCCGTAGCAGATACCCAGCACGGGGACGCCCAGGGTAAAGACGCATTCCGGAGCCCGTGGTGATCCGGCTTCAGTGACGGACTCCGGGCCACCGGCCAGAATAATACCGCTCGGGTTGTATTCAAGAATTTCGGCGGCGTCCATATCAAAGGCACGTATTTCCGAAAACACACCGATTTCGCGCACACGACGGGCGATCAGTTGGGTGTATTGGGAGCCAAAATCCAGAATCAGAATTTTCTGGGCGTGGATATCTTGAGACATAGGGTATCCATGAAAACCGGGCCTTGGCCCTGGGTGAATGTTCAGTTCAATGTAAAATGCAAAAAGGGGACGTTAATCCCCTCTCTTTTAATCCATATAATCCGTACCGCTCGCCCCCCTGTGGGGTGGCTCCTCCCGGGCTTGCGCGCATAGCAACCGCACACAAGCCTGAGGGATCACGAATCAGTCACCAAGGCGGTAGTTGGGCGCTTCTTTGGTAATCTGCACATCGTGGACGTGGGATTCTTTCATGCCAGCACCGGTGATCTGTACGAATTGCGGTTTGGTGCGCATCTCGTCAATGGTCGCACAACCGGTATAACCCATGGCCGCACGAACACCGCCCATCAACTGGTGAACCACATTCGACAGCGGCCCTTTAACGGCGATACGACCTTCGATGCCTTCTGGTACCAGCTTGTCAACGCCTTCCTTCTTGTCCTGGAAGTAGCGGTCGGAAGAACCCTGGGTCTGGCCCATTGCACCCAGAGAGCCCATGCCACGGTAAGACTTGTAGGCACGCCCCTGGAACAGTTCCACTTCACCGGGTGCTTCGTCGGTTCCGGCCAGCATAGAACCAACCATAATCACTGAGGCTCCGGCAACCAGTGCCTTGGCGATGTCACCAGAGAAACGTACGCCGCCGTCTGCAATAACCGGGACGTCGTACTTTTCCATGGCTGTTGCAACGTTGGCGACTGCGCTGATTTGCGGAACGCCGACACCGGCCACAATTCGGGTGGTACAAATAGAACCCGGACCGATACCTACTTTCACGCCATCAGCTCCGGCTTCTACCAGAGCAACGGCGGCTTCTGCGGTGGCGATATTGCCGCCGATCACCTGAAGATTAGGGTATTTCTGTTTGATCATGCGCACACGATCGATCACACCAGTGCCATTGGCATTGGATGTGTGGCCATGGGCAGTATCCACCACGATCACGTCTACACCGGCAGCGGCCAGTGCATCCACACGTTCATCCGTGCCTGCGCCAGTACCGACAGCAGCACCCACCAGCAAGCGTCCCTGATCATCCTTGGCCGCGTTGGGAGAAGCTTTGGCCTTGTCGATGTCCTTGACGGTCATCAGTCCCACCAGTTTGCCAGCCTCATTCAGCACCAGCACTTTTTCAATACGGTGCTTGTGCAGCAGATCCTGAACAATAGCTGGGCTGGTGCCTTCCAGCACGGTGATCAGTTTTTCTTTGGGAGTCATTACCGAGGCGACGGTTGCCTCCAGATTTTTTTCAAAACGCACATCACGGCGGGTAACAATACCCACCAGCTCGCCATGATCGACAACCGGCATTCCGGAAATATTGAATTGGGCAGACAATTCCAGCACACCGCTGATCGTGGTTGAACTGGTGACCGTAATGGGATCTTTCACCACCCCACTTTCGTATTTTTTGACCTTGCGAACCTCGGCAGCCTGTTCTTCCGGAGTCAGGTTCTTGTGGATAATACCCAGACCTCCTTCCTGTGCGATCGCGATCGCGAGGCGGCCTTCGGTGACGGTATCCATTGCAGAAGAAATCAGCGGAATCTTCAGCTCAATACCACGAGTCAGACGGGTTTTCAGGGAAACCTGATTGGGCAGAACTTCAGAAAAACCGGGAACCAACAGCACATCATCAAAAGTGAGTGCTTCCTGAGCGATTCGCAACATAGAGAGCCTTCCAGAATGGGGAAATTTGGGAGGTTACCCGAAGTCAAACGCGGTGGCGGAAAGCCCTGTTCGCTGGCCTGATCCGCCGGGAATATCACGTTTTCAAGCGACCCCGGAGAAACTTAGGCGCGGCATTGTACCCGGAAATAACTACCTCGACAACGCCGCGCACGAAAGTCCGGAGATGAACGCCAGCGTCTGCTGACGCACTGCCGCGCTTGAAAAACCGGCAATATGAGGGCCTGTTGCATTGATCCAGCAAGCCGGGCCAGACAAATCGGAATACAGTGTTTTACCCTGTTCGACCTGGATAACCTGATCATCCGGGCTATGGATCACCAGTACCGGCACAGAAACCGCCGCTGCATAGTTGTCGGGATCCCAGTCAGACGGCAACAACCAGGTTGCCGGTATCAATACCCAGCCGATCCAGCTGCGGGAGAACATGTCTCGGGCGACCTCGGCATAATGTGCCGGTGGTGCTTCCAGCACCAGGGCATCAATGCCATAGCGCTCGGCCTGGCGGGCGACAAACGGCACCGCCAGCCCGGCACCAATACTCTGCCCCAGCACCACCAGCGGACGGTCGGGAAAACGTTGCTGTAACCATTCGGCGGCGGCCTGAATATCCATCAACACGTCCGGCAGCAGTGGTTGTCCTTGTGAGGCACCAAAACCGCGATAATCCAGCGCCAGCAAGCCAATTCCCTGCGGTGGCAACCAGGACACGCTGAGTAAGTGAGAACTGATGTTTTCTGCATTGCCATGCAGGTAAAGCACCACCGGCAATGGCGTTACCGACGACGACACCGATTCCGCCTTGGCGGCTGTGTTATCTTCGTTGTTATCTTCGTTGTTATCTTCGTTGTTGTCTTCTTGTGCGGGAATCCACCAGGCATGCAGCGAGGTGCCGTCGGCAGCAGTCAGAGCGATGTCTTCATAGGCCAGGCCCAGTTCGGCAGGGGTACGGATCCAGACTTGCTGAGGATGAAAATAAAGCCGGGTCAGCGACGTACAGCCAGACAGCATCACTAGCAGGCCGATCACCATAGCGCTACGCCCCCAGCCAGATCCTCTGCTGCTCACACGACAACATCGCCGCCTTCGCCGTCCGCACCAACGCATCATCAGAAATACCAGTTTACCCCAAGCGACCATTGCTCAACCCATGTTTGTTCAAAACGCGTTGTTTGGGCAAGCAGTCGGATCTGGCCGGATTCCATGACCGACCATCCCAGTTGTCCTTGCCATTCCAGCAGATCCAGCGACTCACCGGCAATGGCCGGATGCCAGCGCCCGGATAGTTGCCACTGCCAGTGCTCCCCCTGATACAGCCAACCGGTCTGCGGGCCTGCCGACAGGCTCCAGCCAGCGTCACCCAACTGCTGCCCTGCCAGCAAACGGGTTTCCAGCAAGGTGTAAACACGCCCCATGCCATTGGGTGACAGGGGACTTTGCCCAAGCCCCCAAGTGTAACCAAACACCGTCTCCAGATAACCATGGCCTGCACCGGGTCTGCCAGCCAGACCGGGCAAGCGGTCGTATCCGGCATCCACGCCCCAAGATAACGGCCGCAAAAATTCACCACGGCTGGCCAGCGACAGCACCTTGACCGCCGACAGCTGCTGCACCCGCAGGCCGTCTTGCGCCTGATCACGCAAGGTCAGATGCATCATCTGGATTTCAGAACCGGCAACAAAACCCGTCGGACGATCCATCACATCATGGTATGCCGGACGCAGCGACAGATCGGCAAACCGCTGCCCCGATCGATACACCGATGCGGCCAGAGCCGTGCCCCAGATCATCACGCACAGGCGCTTGCACCGGTTGCGGAAACGCACTGCCACTCGCCAGCGTCAGCTGACTGCGCGCCTGCAGCAGCGCCAGTGTCTGACGGCGCAAGGTCGGCGTCGCCTGTTTCTTTCTGACCGACAGGTAACGGGCGTATTGGAAAGCGAGCTCCAGCACCTGCGCTTTGTGCTGATCGTCCAGTTGCTCTGGCAATTGCTCCGGCGACCGCTGGCCTTCCACCAGCTGACGGGCCAGAGCAATCATATCCGGCGAACTTTGATATTCCATGTTGTCCAGTTCTGCCGCTGCCGAAGGCCGGAACACGTGACCTGCGATCAGCTGCGCCGAATCCAGCGCCCGGATGGTTTCTACCGGAATGGCGGTGAATAAAAACCCATCGGCCAGATCAGAACGCTCGGTCGCGGCATCAATCATAGCTAACACCCGGTAGGAGCAATTTTCATCAAAAAAGAAATAATCAAACTCGGTATCCTTCAACTCCCAGATATGGCGCACAAACTGGTCGACTTCGGCCGGTGTCAACGCCAGTGGATACTCCCATACATTGCGATATTCCATGTGCTGATACTCACGGGTTTTAACGTGATACGGCATCACCGACACCACGCCCGGGTAGCCTCCCGTCAGCCCCTTGTAACTGAATACCAGCTCGTTATCGTCCGGGTTCGCATTGGCGGCAAAATTCACACTGTAAGCCAGCAGTTTGCTGGAGTCCGGATCCTGGCGATCCATACGCACCAGGGTGTGGCCATACATGGATGAGGGCGAATTAATGTGTGAGGCCGGGAATACCAACGTCAGCGAATAAGCCCCCAGCGTCTCGCGCCAGCGCTCAAATTCCGGGCATGCCTGATCTTGCCAGTCGTATTCCGGCAACTGCAGTCGGAGCCAGTGATAACGGGCCGGAAAACGGCATTGCGCCGACGTATCCGGAGCCATATCCCGCTGTAAAAATGCCGCCACAGCCGCTTGTAATTCAGCCCGCAAACCTGCGTCACCTTGCAGATGACCCTCTGGATGAGCCAGATAAAATTCGGGCGAATCGTTCTGCGCCATCCAGCGAAAGCTGAACGGGTGATAACGATAATGCAGCAGATGATGCCACTGCGGCTTGCTTGCCAGCGCTTCCAGCTGCGTCACTCTGCTTTCAGACCAGAAAGCCGGATTATCGTTAGCGATTGGAGTCGCTGCTGTTGCTGTTGCGGCAGCAGATACCGTGACAGAAGAAGCCGCCACCGTAATCAACGCCACCGTAATCAACGTCATCGTTCCTGTCAGACGCCGCATCCATTCGGACAGGGAGAGACCGGTTTTGTAGCCGGGATAAAAACTCATTAACAATCCACTCACTCGTCAGATCCGTCAATATGATCAGCGCCAGCAATTCGCACCTGTAACAGCCATGGCCAACCGCTCCTCTGTAACCCACGACAACACAGCAGCCCACAGAACCAGACACATAAAATAAAGCACATAAAAAAGTGCGCCTCAGCGCACTTTAATCAAGTAGCAATACCGCTAGAAATAATCGTTACCCGGCGCCCTGCTTGCCAACAACAGGAACGATCAACCCAGGTATTTCTGCAGGCTGGCATCGGCAGCCATCGCAGCCGTCATTGCAGCCAGCGCCGTTGCAGAGGTCGCATTTTCGTTAAACATGGTATCGAAACCGGACTGCAGCACTGCCGCGAAGGTTGCGCGATCGGACAGTTCAACCCCCACCACTTCAGCCAGGGCATTCAGGGTTTCACCTTCACCAACCGCCACATCGGCAGCCAGCTGATCCATATTTTCGTCGATAAATGCCTGCGTCAATCCTTTCGACAACGGGCCATGAGCAGACTCACAACCAAGCGTGCCAGAGGTCATACCGAAGGTCTGGTTACCAGAGGTGGCGTTGGTGGTTGCTGCCAGCACATGTTCATGCCACTCGTCGGCATCAGGGAAGATAACGGCAGTGCCCAAGCCACATCCAGCCGGGCCGTTAGACGCCAGTGCAAATGAAGAAGACGCTGCCAAAATGGCAATTGCTGCAATTTTTTTCATAGTCCTTAATCCTTTAACTTGAAAATGGAGTCAATGAAGCGCTGCAGACATTATTGCCCTGCGGCGTTCAATAAATACACTAATATGCCTGATCGATGACGTCTATATTACCGACTACCGATATTCGACATACTGCGCCATCTCCCAAAACGCTCACTGCACACCGGAAGCATCTCATCAAAGACAGACTTTTTAGAATCACCCGCTGGCCAACGCCACAGCGCTGTGGCAGCCTCTGGACAAACCCTGTTCGAGACCATCATGCCTGCACCGACCCAGTCCGCCGTTTTTACGGTCAGCCAGTTAAACGAGCGCGCCAAGCAACTGCTGGAAATATCCTTTGCCAGTGTGCGAGTAGAAGGTGAACTGTCGAACCTGTCCCGGCCATCATCCGGCCACTGGTATTTCAGCCTGAAAGACAGTGGTGCTCAGGTACGTTGCGCCATGTTCCGTTCACGTACCGCGCAGTTAACATTCGCTCCGAAGGAAGGCGACAAGGTCGAAATTCGCGCCAAGGTCAGCTTGTACGAAGCTCGCGGCGACTATCAGCTGATTGTCGAAAGCATGAAACCGGCGGGTGAAGGGGCATTATTACTGGCCTTCCAGCAGCAAAAACAACGGTTGGCAGCCGAAGGTCTGTTTAATGCGGAGTACAAGCAGCCGATCCCGAAAGCCCGGCGTATTGCCGTTATTACCTCTGCGACCGGAGCGGCGCTACACGATATTCTGACGGTATTGCAACGGCGCAATCCAGCCGTCGAGGTCGATGTCTATCCGGCACTGGTACAAGGCCAGGATGCCGCAGCCCAGCTGATTGCCGCCCTGGCACGGGCCAATCGCGATAACAGCGTCGACGTGATTATTCTCGGACGCGGCGGTGGCTCGCTGGAAGACCTCTGGTGCTTTAACGATGAGGCTCTGGTGCGCGCCGTCTTCGCCTCACGTTTACCGGTCGTCAGCGCCGTCGGCCATGAAGTGGATTTCACCCTGTGCGACTTTGTTGCCGACCTGCGTGCGCCAACCCCGTCCGCAGCCGCAGAACTGGTCAGTGACGACCAGTCCAGCCGCCTGCAACAACTCGCCCAACTGTCGCAACGACTGTTACGCAGTCAGCGCCAGTCCTTGCTGACCGCCAGCCAGCGCCTGCAGCATTTGCAACAGCGTATGCGCCACCCGGCGCAGCAACTGGAGCAAAAAGCCCAACAACTGGATCGACTGGAACAGCGCCTGATTTCCGTCTGGCAACAGCAACAACAGCAACGTCACTGGCACATCCAGCAGTGGCATCAGCGGCTGCAACACCAGCATCCGCAAACCACACTGACAGCTCTGAGCAGCCAGAACAGCCAGCTCGGCAGCCGTCTGCAGCAGGCGATGGAACGGCTGCTCCAGCAGCGCCAGCAACAACTTGGCTATCAGGCACAGCTGCTTAATAACCTTAGCCCGCTCAATGTACTGGGCCGGGGTTATGCGCTCTGTCAGACGCCAACCGGCGAAGTGATTCGTACTGCCCGGATGCACCAGCCGGGGGAACGGGTGCATACGCGCCTGGCGGAGGGCTGGCTTGAATGCGAAGTGCTTGCTTCCCACTCAGACAACACATCCCGCTGATGTCAGCCGAGACCAGACAGATAAGCGAAGGAGATAGACAACAATGCACAAGACAACAGTGAAAACACCACAAAATACAGAGGCCGGAACATTCACCCAGCGATTCAGAGCGAAGCGGTTGGTGGCTAATCAATTGATGGCTAATCGATTGGTAATCACAGCGCTGACGAGCCTGTTTCTGTCATTCACCGTGAGCGCCGAGGTCTTGCCACAACAACAGTTGATTCCCGGCGGTCTCGCCCTGTTCGACCTCGGCACCGCAGCCACTCGTCCCAAGGTCGACATCAAGGGTCAACCGGTCATGACCGTCGCCACCGGCAACGGTACTGGTCAGCACTGGACCGCGATCGTAGGTATTGACCTGAAGTCAGCACCTGGCAAACGTACCCTGACCATTGATGGCCAAGCCCGAACCTTCAGCGTAACCAAACACAATTACGCCGAACAACACCTGACGGTGCAAAACAAACACGTTAATCCGAGTCAGCCAGCACTGGATCGCATTGGTGCCGAAAGCCGTGCAATGAAAGCCGTATTCACCTCATTCAGCAGTACCGCATCGACGCAATGGCAACCCATGATCTGGCCGATCACCGGGCCAATTTCCAGCCCATTTGGGCTACAACGCTTTTTTAATGGCCAACGCCGTAATCCTCACAGCGGGCTGGATATCGCCGCCGCCACAGGCACCGCCATCGTCGCCCCCGCCCACGGCACCGTGGTGCAAACCGGCGACTACTACTTCAACGGCAATACCGTGCTGCTGGATCATGGTCAGGGGTTGATTTCGATGTTTTGCCATTTAAGCCAGATCGATGTGCAGCCTGGTGACCAACTGCAAGCCGGTGACCATATCGGCCTGGTGGGCGCAACTGGCCGGGCAACCGGCCCACATCTGCACTGGACCATCAGCCTCAACAACGCGCGGGTAAACCCGATGTTGTTCCTTGACCCGCAACTGCTGCCTGAGGCCAACCACGAAGAAACCAGCCAGCCCTGAAACTCAGTCTTCCGGTTTGCAATGACGGATCAGACCTTCCTGGGCAATCGAGGCCACCAGCTCGCCATTGGAAGAAAAAACCTGACCCCGACAGAAACCGCGCCCACCCGAGGCACTGGGGCTGTCGATGCTGTATAGCAGCCAGTCATCCATACGGAACGGGCGATGAAACCAGATACTGTGATCCAGGCTGGCAACCTGCATTTCTTTCTGGAACACCGAAACCCCATGCGGCAGCAAGGCGGTCGTGATCAGATTGAAGTCACTGGCGTAGGCCAGCAAGGTCGTGTGATGGCGAATATTGTCACCCAGGGTATCGTCGCTGCGCATCCACACCGCCTTGTGCGGCGGGCGAACCTCGGGTGAAAAAATATTGATCGGATCAACCACCCGCATCTCAACCGGCTTGTCGGCGGTGTATATCGGCCGCAAGCGCTCCGGAAAACAATCGCGCCACTGCCGGGCCAGCTCGACCTGAGAGGCAACCCCCTCCGGCCCTTCTGCCGGAGGCATATTCAGCTGATGCTCAAAGCCTTGCTCGGGACGCTGAAACGAACAAATCATCGACATCACCGCTTTACCCAACTGACTGACAATCACCTGCCGATTGGCAAAACTGCGACCATCACGAGGGGCGGATACTTCAAACTCCAGGCTGTCGCGGACATTGCCGGGACGCAAGAAATAGGCGTGTAATGAATGCGGCAACCAGTCGCGATGAAAATCACCAGGCAAGGTCTGCATCGCCGCTGACAGCGCCTGACCCAACACCTGGCCACCAAACAGATTTTTAAAACCCAAATCCTGGCAGCGACCACGAAAGCGGTTCATGCCAATCGGCTCCAGATCGAGCAAACCCATCAGTTCATCCAGAACATCACTCATGCCAAGGCCTCTCTCTATAATCAGGCAATCAATAGAATCAGGTGGTATTTGCGGCAAAGAAGCCCTATCCAAAGGAGCCACTCACAACCAATCAAACACCGAAAGTTGTTTTTATTCTCAGGCTTCCGTGCAGTACGCTTGTTGTACAGCACCAGCGCCGTATAATGCCCGGCTTTTTTCACCCATATCTATCCCAATGCGGAGCTTACCCGCTTTTATGTCAGATCTGTACCAACCCGGCGTAACGCCAGAACAGTACCCGGAATTACTGGAACAAAAGTGCCAAACCCTGACACAACGCCTGTCCGAATTTAGCCCACCGGAACTGGAAGTGTTTGCCAGCCGTGCCAGCCATTTCCGCCTACGGGCAGAATTTCGCCTGTGGCACAGCGGTGACCGCTGTTTCTACGCCATGTTTGATCCCGACGATCGCAAAAAGCCGCTGGAAGTGCTCGACTTTCCGATTGCCTCTGAATTGATCAACGACCTGATGCAACGCCTGTTAGCAGAGCTGCAACACAATCAACCACTGCGGCGTAAACTGTTTCAGGTCGAGTTTCTCACCACGCTCAGTGGCGATGCCTTGATCACACTGATTTATCACAAAAAACTGGATGACGGCTGGGAAATAGAAGCACGCGCCCTGATGGCTCGTTTAAACGTCGCCATTATTGGTCGCTCCCGCAAACAAAAAGTAGTGCTGGAACGGGACTACGTTACCGAGCAACTAGAGGTCGATGGCCAGCGCTATGGCTACCGCCAGATCGAAGGTGGCTTCACCCAGCCAAATGGCGCAATGAATCAGCACATGCTCAGCTGGGCGCGCAGCTGTTCAGAGGGTATTGGTGGTGACCTGCTCGAACTCTACTGTGGCAACGGCAATTTTTCGATCGCGCTGGCCAACTGCTTCGACCGTGTTATGGCGACTGAAATTTCCAAAACCTCCGTCGCGGCGGCGCAGATCAATATCGCCGACAACCAGATCGACAACTTGATTATCGCCCGTCTCGCCAGCGAGGATTTTGTTCAGGCCCTGCGTGGCGAAAAACAGTTCGAACGACTGAAAGACATCGACCTCGGCAGCTATGACTTCCGCACCGTACTGGTCGACCCGCCACGGGCAGGACTCGATGACGAGTCCGTCAAACAGCTGCAGGGGTACGACAACATCATCTACATTTCTTGCAACCCCGAAACCCTGCAAGCGAATTTGCGTCTTCTGTCACAAACGCACACCATTCAACGCTTCGCCCTGTTTGACCAGTTTCCTTATACCCATCATATTGAGACTGGTGTTTTACTGACCCGGAAACCTGTCTGATGGTCGATCCCTGGAAAAATGCCCGGAGCGGCAAACTCGGCTCCATCCCACCCGTCAACGCCCAGCGTAACGGGACATCTCCTGACACCACAGCTGATATCAGCCCCGTCGGCAACGCCGCCCGGTCGCATCAGTCCATCCCGGATACACCACAGGCAGCCGCCATGACCGAATCAACCCCCACCAGCGAATTTGAAACCCTGCCGCTGCCAGCGGAACAAATCGACAACCTGCGTGCCATGGGTTACACCACCATGACCGCCATTCAAAAACTGGCTTTGCCGCTGGCGCTGGACGGCAGGGATCTGATTGCCCAGGCCAAAACCGGATCCGGCAAAACCGCCAGCTTCGCCATTCCACTGCTGACCAAAATCAACCCGCGCTTTTTTGGTGTCCAAGGCCTGGTGCTGTGCCCTACTCGCGAACTGGCAACCCAGGTCGCCACCGAGATCCGCAAACTGGCCCGTTACCTGGCCAATATCAAAGTCGTGGTACTCAGTGGTGGCGTCTCCATTGGCCCCCAGATTGGCTCCCTCGAACACGGTGCTCATATCGTCGTCGGCACACCTGGCCGCCTCAAGGATCACCTGCGCAAAAACACCCTCGACATCAGCCAGGTACACACTCTGGTGCTCGACGAAGCCGATCGCATGTTAGACATGGGATTCAGTGACGACATTCAGCACATCATTGGCCACACCCCGGAAGACCGCCAGACCTTGCTGTTCTCGGCCACCTACCCGAACAATATCCAGAAACTGAGCGCCCAGTACCAACAGACGCCAGAAATCATCAAGGTCGAATCGACTCATACCAGCAACAGCATCGATCAACGCTTTATCTTGTGCGACCGTCATCAGCGCCCTGCTGCTCTTGAACGAGTGTTAGCTCACTTCAACATTCAACAGGCCGTGGTATTCTGCAATACCAAACAAAGTACCGAAGAAATCGCCCAGCAGTTAACCTCTCTCGGCTTTATTGCCCGCGCCATTAATGGCGACCTGGAACAACGCGACCGCGATGCCATTCTCACCCAGTTCAAACAAGGCTCGGCCAACTTCCTCGTCGCCACTGACGTTGCCGCTCGCGGTCTGGATGTTGACGATCTGCCCGCAGTGATTAACGTCGAAGTACCTCGGGAAATTGAGGTCTACACCCACCGCATTGGCCGTACTGGCCGCGCAGGCAAGGAAGGTATCGCCATCACCTTGCTGGCCGACAGCGAAGACCATAAGCGCAAGGCACTCAACCACCAGCAAGATATTGAGATTCCCTGTATCGCCATCGACGAACTCAGCCGCAGCGAACCGGTACCAGTGCTGCCGGAATTCGCCACCCTCTGTATTGCCGCAGGCCGCAAACACAAAATGCGCCCAGGTGACGTACTTGGCGCTCTCACAGCGCCCGGCGGTATTCAGGGCAGTCAGGTTGGCAAGATACACGTGCTGGATATGGTGTCTTACGTCGCGGTGGCACGGACAGCAGCCCGTCAGGCGGTTGATGTGTTAAATAAAGGCCGGGTCAAGGGCAAGACGATCAAAGCCAGAAAACTTTAACCATTGTTAACCACCTCGTACTCGTCGCTACCCGCTCCGCCACGATCGATCGATCGTGGCGGATCATCCCGCAGTGATCCCATCTCTGTTGATCCATCCCTGTTGATCCCACCGACTCAAGTCAAACCGGATGCCAGCCAGTGTCGGACGTCAGCATAGGGGATGTTTTCCAGCTGACCAAAACCGGGCAACTGCCGGGCACGTACTTTGGATAACCAGGGCACCTGAATTCCGCATAAAAAACGGGTGAGCAACTCCAGCGACGCTGGCTGACCAAACTGCTGCTGAATGTTTTGTTGTAACGGAGCCACCAGCCTGGCCGCATCCAACGTTGCCAATGAATGGCTATGTTGAATACGAGTCCAGTCTTTAAACTGGCCACGACACACCGAACAGACACCGCAATCCTGCGGCATCTGCTCACCAAAGTAGGCGGCCAGCCGCCGCGATACACAGTCAGGCTGACGAAACAGATCCAGCATCGTGTGAATACGATGAATCTCATTGGTCTGTTTCTGCAAAAAATGCGTATACAAGGACTCCGCCAGACCCGGTTCGGCCAGCTTCTGCCCATCGACCCGATAAACATCCGTCATCTGTTTGCTTTCGAGTTGTATCCAGCCTCTCTCCTGACAGAACTCCAGCGCGTTTAATGCCCGCACTCGGGTTGGCCTGTCTCCAGCGCTTGCTTGCTTGCCTAACGCCTGCTCCAGCGCGTCACTATTGAAGGTGTACCAGCTGCGGCCTTTGCTGCTGGTGTTGAGTACCGCTTGCAAAAACTGCTGACGCTCACCGTTAAAGTGATTCAACAACTCCGTTTCGGACTGCTCAAGCTTGTACCTGTATTCAGCAAAATAGCTGTACTGCGACGTCAGTACACCGCGCATTTCGAGATTAACCAACAGGGTCTTCAGCGGCAGCAAACGAATATTCGTGGCATTAGACAAGGGCGTCATCAGCACTTCCCACTGACTGCCCTGCAGCTGACCCGAAATGCTCTGAATCACCAGCTGAATGCTGTGTAACTCTGGCCCATCGCCGTAAACGAAATTTTCCAGCACCGTCAGACCGGACTCATCCGCCAGCATAATGCAGTCCGAAGCATGGCCATCGCGCCCGGCACGGCCAATTTCCTGACTGTAATTTTCAATCGATTTCGGCAAGTCATAATGCATCACCTGACGGATATTGCTTTTATCCACCCCCATGCCAAACGCAATGGTGGCGACAATCACCGGCATCGCACCAGCCATAAACTGCTGCTGAATGGCTTCCCGCTGTTCGTGGCCCAAACCGGCATGATAAGCCACCACCGGAAACGGCAATTGCGGGGCCAGCTGCCGGGCTACTTCTTCAGCAGTATGTTGCAGGGTTACATAGATAATGGCGGCAAAATCCTGCTGTTTTTGTGCCGATTTGCGGGCCAGATGTTGCAACCAGGTCGCACATTGATCAACCCGTTCAGATGCCGCCGTCGGCTGTACTAGCAAGCGCAAATTGGGCCGGTGAAAGCCCGTCGTCACCACATCGTTTACGGCGATAGCGAAGTGCGTTTGCATATCATCAATCACCGCCTGAGTCGCAGTGGCGGTTAATAACAACACCTGTGGCACCGCAAACTCGCGGCAATAATCCGGCAGTTTCAAATAATCCGGGCGGAAATTATGACCCCACTCCGAGATACAGTGGGCCTCATCGACCACCAGCAAAGAGATAGGCACCTGACCAATAAATTGCCGGAAGCGCTCGTTTTTCAGCCGCTCGACCGACACCATCAGGATTTTGATCGTACCGCTGCGCACACCGCTCATAACAGCCTGGGCTTCGTCCCGGCTCTGGGTAGAATCGATCGTTGCAGCCGCAATGCCACGGGATTGCAGATATTGCACCTGGTCTTGCATCAGCGCCAGCAACGGTGAAATCACCAACGTCAGATGCGGCAACATCAGCGCAGGTAATTGATAACAGAGCGATTTGCCCGAGCCTGTCGGAAAAATCGCCGCACCGGAACGCCCTGCCAGAATCGTCTCAATCACCGTCTGCTGGCCAGGACGCAGAGAGTCAAACCCGAAATATTGCTGCAATGGCTGCTGCCAAGACAATGGCATAGTCGCTTTCCCTGTGTACGTTGCAAATACCGGATAAAAACCAGAATGATTGGCCAGTGTACCGGAAAGAAATACGCCACAGCTATCATCGACTTCGACCGGCATTGCTCCTCTTTCGAACACTCCAGTCTGAATTCTGTTGTAAAAGATGGACTTTTTTGCTCATAGACACTTCGTTGCTGGCGTTAGTGTAAACGCCTTAAATAAGCGTCCAGAATCATTGAACCACTACAAACCACGACTCTGGTTGTCGCCAAACAAAACAATCAAAAACGAGATACGCCACCATGGACAAGAGTACCGTTGTCGAGTGCACTCGCCGATACGAAGCCACCGATCCAGCACGCGAGTTGCTTCAAAAGCCGGAGAAGCGGTGAGCCAATGGAATCCAGACGCTGCATGATCACCATAATTGACAATAACCCTAACCCTGGGCACCGCTGGCCAGTTATTCCGCTCTCTCGTACCAGTACAGTAGCTACAAAAAAGCCGCTACCTTGCGGCAGCGGCTTGTTTGTAGCTTCATAGCTTCAGGTTGTTAGCCTCAGATCAGAGGGCCTCAGCCAGCTGATAAACAGCTAGCAGCCTGTCGGTCTGTCTTATCGTACAGCGACTTCGTGACGCTTAGGCAACTTGAAGGTCCAGACTGTCCCGCCCTGGTTCAGGTTTTTCACCCGCTTGGCCACTTCGCCACCCCACAGCGGTACTGCACCACCCCAGCCGGATACCACTGCGATGTACTGTTCGCCGTCCTGTTCCCAGGTTACGGGTGTACCGACGATGCCGGAGCCGGTGTTGAACTTGTAAACCATTTCACCGGTCTTGGCATCAAATGCCATCAGGTAGCCTTCCGGGTTACCGGTAAATACCAAGCCACCAGCGGTTGTCATCACACCGCCCCACAGAGGTGCGTTGTTTTCATAGCGCCAGACTTCCTTGCCGCTTTTGGGATCGATCGCACGCAGAACACCGATGTATGCTTCGTTGATTGGCTTGATAGTGAAGCCAGCACCCAGGTAGGCAGCGCCTTTTTTATAGGCTGTTGGTTCGTTCCAGATGTCCATTTCCCACTCGTTGGAGGGTACATAGAACAGCCCGGTATCTTGAGAATAGGCCATTGGCATCCAGTTTTTGCCACCCAGGAAAGCAGGGGCAGCGACAACGGATTTGCCTTTGTGGCCGTCTGCACTGTCGGCCGGGTTACCAGGGCGGAAGTCGTCGTTAAAGATCGGACGACCTTTTTTATCCAGTCCCTTGGCCCAGGTAATCTTGTCGACAAACGGGAAGCCACGGATGAAGTCACCGTTTTCGCGGTTCAAGACATAGAAGAAGCCGTTACGGTCAGCTGTTGCGGCGGCTTTGATGGTTTTCTTGCCGTCTTTGTAGTCGAAAGACACCAGTTCGTTAACACCGTCATAATCCCAGCCATCGTGTGGCGTGGTCTGGAAGTGCCATTTGATCTCGCCAGTATCCGGGTCGATACCCAGACGGGAAGAGGAGTACAGGTTGTCGCCAGGGCGCAGGTGAGAGTTCCATGGTGCCGGGTTACCGGTACCGAAGAACAGCAGGTCGACGTCCGGATCATAGGTGCCGCCCAGCCAAGTGGCTGCGCCGCCTGACTTCCACAGATCGCCAGGCCAGGTTTTACCTGCCTTGCCACCAGTAATGCCATTTTCCTTGCCGTTCAGGTAGCCCATATGGCCTTCAACGGTAGGACGCGTCCAGACCACTTCACCGGTTTTGGCGTCGTAGGCTTCGACTTTACCGACGATACCGAATTCACCACCGGAAACACCGGTAATGACTTTGCCTTTCACTACGATCGGTGCCGCTGAGATGGAATAACCACCCTTGTAGTCAGCTACTTTTTTCTTCCAGACGGTTTTGCCGGTGTCTTTGTCCAGTGCCACCAGTTTGGCGTCCAGCGTGCCGAAGATCACCAGGTTGTCGTACAGCGCCACACCCCGGTTGATCACGTCGCAGCAAGGCATGATGTTTTCTGGCAGCCGGGCATCGTACTGCCACAACTCATCTCCTGTAGCGATATCAATCGCGAACACCCGTGAATAGGAGGCGGTTACGTACATAACGCCATCTTTAATCATCGGCTGGGTTTCTTGGCCGCGCTGCTTTTCGCCACCAAAAGAGAAACCCCAAACAGGCGTCAGATCCTGAACAGATTGGGCATTGACCTTGGCCAATGGGCTGTAACGCTGACCACGAAGACCCATGCCGTAGCTCACTACGTCGTTGGTGGTTGCCTGGTCGTTGATAATATCTTTGTCGGTAACACCAGCCTGAACAGAACTGGCCAGAGAGACGGCCGCTACCAAAGTGGACAGCGCGAGTCCCTTCAAGCCGATAGAAGTTGTTTTCATTGTGTTCTCCTTAAAAGGATTTTCTTATTCGTGTAGGAGCCTCTGTGTCCGCTCAGGATGGAGCAGCAGTCACAGGATGCACTGGCCCTAGAGTCCAGATACATCACCATTGTTGGTTTTGACAGGTCATCATCCAATCCGACCAGAGGCGTGATTTGCTAGTGCCTTGGTAGCACTCCTGATACGGGAGTAGTAGGTACTTGGAGTCTGTCGGGCTTAGGACTGCTTTATTGCGGAAAAGCTGAAGCTGACTTTTTTTGCGCACATTCTTGGTAAACAGAACCACTATTCGCCTCAATTTTACGTAAAAATCGCTCAAACCCATCTTTCCCATGCGACGAACGCCTAAGTCTGACAAGCTCCTGGTTTACGCTTTGAACAGCTGCCAGAGACACTTCCAGGTACTGGAGGTCAGGTATCGCAGAGGTTGAAACTGGAGATGTTAGTTAAGGCTGGAGATGTCGAGCTTGGAGATGTTGAGCTTGGAGATGTCGAGCTTGGAGATGTCGAGCTTGGAGATGTCGAGCTTGGATGGCAGCGGTTTGACGCCTGATGTCAGCCATCAAACGCCAAATAGCTCGGCCATCCACCATCCACACCCAGAGAGGAATGAGAGGGATTATTCAGCCTGTTCTTGTACTAAAAACTGCTCGGTTTTGAGGAATTCCACCCCATATTGCGCCACCAGCTTCTTCATGTCGCCGCTGTTTATCATTGCAGTAACAACGTCTTCCAGTGCGTACGCCAGGCTGCGATGATCGTCCTTGACGGCCATTCCCACTTCCCAGTAACGGCTGACCAGGTTAGGCATGGGTATATCAGCCAGCTGATAACGCTCAGGATTACCCAACTGCTGCATGCCCCACTCAAGTTGGGATTTCATGCCCATCACTCCGGCTACCTCACCCGTACCCAGTGCAGTGACCGCATCGGCAGTGGTGGTGAAATGCACGACGTTATTTCGAACCTTGCCCCGAAAGGCACTGGTGAGATAAAAATCGGGCAGCGAGTCAATCTCCACACCGACCTTGTCGTACATGAAAATAGCCAGGTTCTCGATCGATTCGATCTGTTGCCGATCGATCAGCAATTCCCAGCGCTCGCGTTGATAGGGCGCAAAAAAATGCACCAGATCGTTGATCACCCTGCCATCCTGATCGACCTTGAAGGCAAATTCACGGTCATACGGCACCCGCAGCATCACGTCGGCAACATCCCGCCGTAACATGGGTTCGTCTTCAATCCGCGCCAGATAGTGGCCTTTCCAGACATGGTTACGCAGGTCGTCATCCAGATTTTCATCCGGGATCATCCAGTGCAGATGCAAACGGACTCCCAGCCCCTTGGCCAGCGTACGAGCAATATCCACGTCAAATCCCATGGCCTTGCCATCCGCTTCCCAGGAATAGGGCGGAAAATCACGATACACCGCCACACTGAGCTCACCACTCTCCTGAACATCTTCCAGTGAGCGTGAGCTGGCATGGCTACTCGCCAAAACCATAAAAGCCGCCAGTAAAACCCGCAACAGCGCGGGTTTCAATAGCAGCACCCAGGATGTATTCGACATCACAGGCATTATCAGGACAGACAAGTGATTATTCGTCTGCAGGTCGGGTTTCAAGCCATGAACGGATAGCCCAGAGACCTTCCTGACTGAGGAAGTCGGCCATTTTTGGCATATAGGGTACGCCATTACGTACTGCGCCGTTACGCACGCGGTAGACAAACCATTCATCACCATCAACACCGTGATCCAGCAGGCGTAAATCCGGCGCGATACCACCAGAAATGGCATCGAGACCATGACAACGGGCACAGTTCTGTGCGTATGCTGATTCACCTATTTCGATCGCACGGGCGTTACCACGGTATGGATTTTCTTCGCGCCACTCATCACCCAAAGGCTCCAGACCGGTAGTATCAATCGCCTGAGGAGTCACATCACCATGCGCCCAGACGACACATGACGCAGCCATAAAACCAGCCAATGCGATGCCATGAAAGGCAGAACTGAATTTTTTCATTATTGAGTACCCGATTGTTATTTTCATTGCGCTTATTCTAGGTACGAGTAAAAACGGGCCACAGAACACTTTGGTAGCCGATTTTCAGTACCTTGGTACTAGGTTAAGCGGCGTTTTTTTCATCAGTTGCCTGTTTGTCCGACAGCGTAATCCCACTGCACTAACCCGCCTAACTGCTGGCCGCAACCTCCATTCTGATACATCAATATAGTTCCGATCAGCGCTCATGCCAGTTAAGGCTATCCAGAGGATCTCCAGATTGCAGCATCAAGAGATAGTACGAGAGGCGTAAATGTTGGGTACTTAATGCCTATACCTGTCTGTTGACGGGTTGCGTAATCTCAATCAACCATGAAGCCGTCAGACTGTGATCAGGCTTGAAAAAACAGAACAACAATAAAAATGACCCAGCGACTGAACACTATGACAAGCACCCAAACTTGCAGCATTTACCCTGTTTGCCTTGCCACCTTGCGCCGCATTCCGGCAATGCTACCAGCGCTGTTGATAACCGTACTGTCAATGGCCTGGCTATTAATGATCTTGCTAATGCCGACCGGAACCGCAGTCGCCAGCCCTCTCTCCCAGCCCCAGCAATCGATTGTCGTTGGCTATCTCGAACTGCAGTTGCCATCCCCGCCGCTCCTGTCCAACGTGCTGCCCGAGCCGGAAGACAACGGCCTGCAAGGAGCAATACTGGGAATCAGCGATAATAACGCCGGTGGGCGTTTTCTCGGGCTGGCCTACACGCTGGAGCAAGCCCGCAGCGCGGACGAAGCCGAACTGGGGGCCGCGCTCAATCGCTGGCAGCAGCAAGGTATCCAGCTAGTGCTGGTGAATGCTCCGGCAGCCACTCTGAACGCTTTTGCCAGCCAGTATCCCGAGCTGCTGTTTTTTAATGTCGGCAGTTATGACGATGAATTACGTATCCGCCACTGTCTGCCCAACGTCCTGCATACTCTGCCCAGCCGCGCCATGCTCACCGATGCTCTGGCCCAATGGCTGATCAAAAAGAAATTGAAAAAATGGCTGCTGATTACCGGCACCCGCTCACAGGACAAAGACTACGCCAACGCAGTTCGACGTTCGGCCAAGCGCTTTGGTGGCAAAATTGTCGCCGACAAAGACTGGACCTTTGATTCTGACTTGCGCCGATCGGCCCAGACCGAAGTCCCGTTGTTTACCCAGACCAAAGAATACGACGCCGTGGTAGTGGCCGATGAACTCGGCGACTTCGGCGAGTTCCTGCTCTACAACACCTGGTATCCACGCCCGGTGGTCGGCACTCAAGGACTCAAGCCGGTCGGCTGGCACCGGGTGATTGAGCAATGGGGGGCTGCACAATTACAAAGTCGCTTTGACCGCCAAGCCAAACGCTGGATGACCGACAAGGATTACGCCGCTTGGGCAGCCATGCGCTCAATTGGTGAGACTTTATCGCACCAGGTGCCCTACTCTGCCACTAGCATCCGGTCACACCTGCTAGGAAGCCAGTTTGAGCTGGCCGGTTTCAAGGGCCGCAAGCTGACTTATCGCAACTGGAATGGCCAACTGCGACAGCCCATTGCCTTGGTGCATCCTCGGGCGCTGGTTTCCCAGTCGCCGCAGGAGGGCTATCTGCACCCCCATACCGAACTCGACACCCTGGGCTTTGACCAACCCGAAAGTCAGTGCCGACTGGCCGATCAAATCGATTAAGCCACCGTGCAACCATCTGCCGAAACCCGAGGAGCCACTGGATGAATCCCTTTAAACACCTGTTAGTGTCCGTTGCACTGATCGCCCCCCTGCTGTTGGCAACCCCGGCTCAGGCGGCACTGGCCTACGTTTCTAACGAAAAGGACAACTCGCTCTCGGTCATTGATCTGAGCCGTTTTGAAGTGGTCGACACCATTGAAGTAGGCCAACGCCCGCGTGGCATTACCTTTAACCAGGACTATTCACTGCTGTATATCTGTGCCAGCGATGACGACACCGTACAAGTGCTGGATGTCGCCAGCAAACGCATTGTCGCCAACCTGCCTTCTGGTGAGGATCCGGAACAGTTTGCCCTCCATCCTGATGGCGATCGCCTCTATATTTCCAACGAAGACAGCGCTCTGGTGACGGTGGTTAATCCCCTCACCCATCAGGTCACCGGTCAGATTGATGTTGGCGTCGAACCGGAAGGCATGGCCGTCAGCCCGGATGGCAAACTGGTGGTCAACACCTCGGAAACCACCAGCATGTTGCATTGGATAGATACCAGCACCCAGCAGCTGGTGCACAATACCAAGGTGGATCAGCGACCGCGCTACGTACAGTTCAGTCAGGATGGCAGCCAGCTCTGGGCCAGTGCTGAAATCGGCGGTACGGTGTCGGTGATCGACGTCGCCAGCAAGGAAGAGATCCACAAAATCCGCTTTAATATCCGGGGTATTCATCGTGACAAGGTACAGCCGGTCGGCATCAAGCTGACGTCTGACGGTCGTTATGCCTTTGTTGCGCTTGGCCCTGCCAACCATGTTGCGGTGATTGACGCCAAAACCTGGGAAGTACTCGATTATTTACTGGTGGGTCGGCGGGTCTGGCATATGGCGCTGACGCCCGATGAAAAGTTTCTGCTCACCACCAATGGTATCAGCGGTGATGTCTCGGTGATCGATATCGAACATCTGAAAGTGACCAAATCCATCAAGGTCGGACGCTACCCCTGGGGGCTGGCGATCAAGCCGGACTGAATCATGAATCAGCCAGTACAACCGTTAGTTGAAGTGGATCAGCTTGGCCATTGCTACCCCGGTAAACAAGCGCTGGATCAGGTATCTTTCACCATTCAGTCTGGTCAATTCCATGCCCTGCTCGGCCCCAATGGCGCGGGCAAAAGTACCTTGTTCGCGCTGATCAGTCGGCTATTTCAGGTGCAACAGGGCGATATTCGGGTGAATGGCCACAGTCTCCGCCACGCCCCCGCCGCCCTGCTGGGCAGTATCGGTATGGTGTTCCAGCAAAGCACCCTGGATCTCGACCTCAGTGTCGAGCAGAACCTCGACTACCACGGCTGCCTCCACGGGCTGTCTGCCGGGATACGCAAACAACGCATACAGGAAGAATTAGCCCGAGTGGAGCTGCTGGATGCCCGTGGCAAAAAAGTCCGGGCGCTGAATGGTGGCCATCGCCGCCGGGTAGAAATAGCCAGAGCTTTATTGCATCACCCCAGTCTGCTGCTGCTGGATGAAGCCACCGTCGGTCTCGACCCTCACACACGGGCCAGCCTTAACCGCCATGTTCGTTCGTTGTGCGAGCAGCAACAGGTCACTGTACTTTGGGCTACTCATTTGATTGAAGAAATTCTGCCCGCCGACCCTGTCACTCTGCTGCATCAGGGCAAGGTGCTGGCCAACGAGTCGGCCCACAATTTGTGTTTACAAACCGGCAAGGCGTCACTGGTGGAAGCCTTTGAACTGCTGACCGCCGACCGGCGTCGTGGTGATGGAGCCAGCGTATGAACCCGGCCAGCTACTGGTATGCCTTTAGCGGCATTCTCAAACGTGAAAGCCTGCGTTTTGTGCATCAACGCAGCCGGTTTTTCAGCTCGCTGATTCGCCCATTATTATGGCTGGCGGTATTCGCTGCCGGTTTTCGGGCCGCCTTGGGGATCTCCATCATCGAGCCATACGACACCTATATTACCTACGAGGTGTATATCGTTCCCGGCCTGGTGGCCATGATTCTGCTGTTTAATGCCATGCAAAGTTCGCTGTCGATGGTGTATGACCGGGAGATGGGCAGCATGCGCGTGCTGTTAATGAGTCCGCTGCCACGCTGGTATCTATTACTCAGCAAGCTTGCCGCCAGCACCCTGGTCGCCATTCCACAGGTGTATGCCTTTCTCGCTATTGCCTGGCTGTTTGACGTCGAATCGCCATTGATCGGCCTGCTCTGGGTCGCTCCTGCAGTGATACTAACGGGGGTTTTACTCGGTGCTATCGGGCTGTTTATATCCAGCTTTATCAAACAGCTGGAGAACTTCGCCGGAGTGATGAACTTCGTTATCTTCCCGATGTTTTTTATGTCGTCCGCCCTGTATCCGCTGTGGAAAATGCAGGAATCCAGCGAATGGCTTTATTGGTTGTGCAGCGTCAACCCGTTTACATTTTGTGTGGAACTGATTCGTCATGCTTTGTATGGCAAGCTGAACGGCGAAGCACTGGCCGTAGTGAGTGGTTGCCTGCTGGTATTTACTCTGCTGGCGGTACTGACCTTTAATCCGGAACGGGGACAAATTGGCAAGCCAGGGCGTTCCTGACTCCCTGGTAAAACGAGCTTGGGGCTGATTGAAACGTGCCAGGGTCTGGGTCTGGCGGTTAAAGCAGGGGTTAAAGCAGGCAGTTTTAAAGTGCAGCTAAAAAGGCAGCGATCGATTTTAACACCGTCATTTCGACACGCAGTCATCTATAGCAGTCATCTACAGCAGTTATCTATAGCTGTGCCTGTTAATAATCAACCCAGCTATTGCCCGTACCTTCATCGTCAATGTCAACGTCTTTATCAATGTACAAAAAGTTATTGTTGCCGTTAATAATCACTTTATCCGGGGTATGGAAAAACCAGAGTTCGTTAAAATTGCCGTTCACATACACGGTGTAGCCCTGGATGTAATAGAGATAACGTTGCTCTCCAGAGAAATTCAGCGTCATGATGTTTGACGTTGTCGAACTGCTGCTACCCGACGTCGCCGTTGAAGCAGACTGCGTGCCTTCCGGTACCACCGGATCGCCACTGCCACATCCTGCCAACGCCACCAACCAAACCCCGGATACGTACCCCAACAGCCGCTGAATCTTCATCTCGCCTCCCTGGAAATGCCACTATTTGTCGTTTTATGTCAGTAAAGTGTCGTTAAAGCGCCAGTATAAGGTAAGACGGTTCATCCCGGCGACCAGCGTTACAATTATCCTAAAAGTGTGGCTCCAAGCTGCTTGAAATGTGACTTGATCAACAAACCGCACGCCTGAGCGGAGCAATTGGCACAGTGTGAACAGGCTGGCAGGTGGATAGAGACCGGGTAATCGTCCTTATTAACGAGAAAATAGTTAATCATCCGCCCAGCTATGCTGTAATCCACTCCTTACCCTGTTCACCAATGTATTCCGAAAAACATGCCTTCAAAAACTTCACCTGCAGCATCGCTTGATCTGGAGCGCTACGTTCCGGCACTGATCACCTTTCTGGCTAACAAAATGTCTGCCGGAGCGTCCAGGCTCTATCGGGATAATTTTGGTGTTGGCATCGTCGAATGGCGTTTGCTGGCGCTGTTGAAAGTGGAAGATGCCATCACCCCCAACCGTATGTGTCAGGTGATCGGTCTCGACAAGGCTGCCGTCAGCCGCTCGCTCAAATATCTGCAAGCATCCGCTTATGTGCATTTCCGCTCGGATCCCGAAGACGCCCGAAAAACCATTGTCTCGCTGACCGAATCCGGCAACGTGTTACACGACGAGATATTTCAGGTTGCCATCAAACGGGAAGCACTGCTGCTGGGCGATTTTTCTGCAGCAGAACGCGATACGCTGATCAACCTGCTGTCCCGTATGAACGCCCGAGTCGGGTTGGTAAATGCTTACGATCCGAATAGCCCAGCGAACACTCAAGAGAACTCCCAGACAAACAGTCCATCGACAGGTTGTTAACTCCAGCGCTTGGCCCCATCTCCTCTACCCTACGCTTTTAATCAACCCGCCTTCGTGCAGGTGACGGCTCACATCGCCGTCACCTGCTGTCCCGCCCTCTCTATTTTGAATAACAACCAACAAAATCCAATGGTCATATAGTTGACATAACAACTATAAAAACCATATCGTTGATACATCAACAATAATAATCAAGCCAGGAAACCACATGATCGAGACGATCGAGGTCGTGATCCTCAACAAATACCCGGCGGCAAACGCTATCTGCGGGCTCGACTTGGCACTGGAAAACGGTGCTGACCTACCCGCGTTCTCAGCCGGAGCTCACATTGATCTTCATCTGCCTTCCGGCCTGGTACGGCAATATTCGTTACTGAACGCTGGTAGCGACTGTCACCAGTACCAGATCGCAGTTTTGCGTGACCCGCATTCTCGTGGCGGTTCCGTCGAAGTTCACGAGGTGTTGCAAGCCGGTCAGCGTGTACAGATCAGCGCACCGCGTAATCTGTTTCCACTGCAATCCGGCGTCCGGCATTCTGTGCTGATTGCGGGCGGTATTGGCGTTACCCCGATTTTGTCCATGGCGCGTGAACTAAATGCGTCAGGCAGTGACTTTGAAGTCCACTACGCCGCACGCTCCAGGGCGACAGCAGCCTTCGGTGACCAATTTCAGCAAGCGCCGTTGGCAGCTCACAGCCACTGTTATTTCGATGATGACAATCAGCGTCTCGATATCGCCCGAATCATCACCTCCGCCCCAGCCAGTGCGCACCTGTACGTTTGTGGCCCTGGGGGCTTTATCGACTACGTTCTTGATGGTGCCAGGCAGCAAGGCTGGGACGAATCCCGCCTGCACCGGGAGTTTTTTGCCGCTCCAGTCCATCACCTCGACAGCGCGGCTGACAGTCCGTTTGAACTGGTGATCAAAAGCAGTGGCCAGATCATCACCGTTGCCGCCAATCAAAGCGCCTTTGAAGCACTCGATGACGCCGGTATTGATATCCCCGTGTCCTGTGAACAAGGTATTTGCGGCTCTTGCCTGACGGCGGTTGTTCATGGCATCCCGGATCACCGCGACAACTTTCTTACCGATGACGAAAAATCTGCCAACAATCAATTCACCCCCTGCTGTTCCCGAGCCAAAGGCAAGCGCCTGGTGCTGGGGCTTTAAGTACGGCAGTTGATTGCCCAACAACAAGAATGAGGAGATCCAGATGACCGTATCCATTTACATCCCTGGCGTCAGTGCCGAGGTCAACAACGGGCCAGGCCGCCAGCAGGGCGCTTACCCATTGAACCAGTGGTACGTTGCAGCACACAGCAAGGAACTGACCGACACCCCCGTGGGCCGCACCCTGCTCAACGAAGCCATTGTACTGTTCCGCAAGGGCAATGGTCAGGTTGCCGCCGTTGAAGATCGCTGTTGTCACCGTCACCTGCCGTTGTCGGCAGGCACAGTCGAAGAGAACGGCATCCGTTGCGGCTACCACGGCATGCTGTACGACGACAGCGGCCGCTGCATCGACATTCCTGGCCAGGACAAGATCCCACGCCGGGCCAAAATTCATGCTTACCACATACGGGAACAAAACAAGTTGGTCTGGATATGGTTTGGCCAGCAGCAAGACAGTGAGCCAACCTGCGAGCCACCGGCTTACCCCATTCACGATGATCCGCGCTACGTCTCCGATGGCGACGTCTATCACTACAATGCGCCTTATCAGCTGATTCACGACAACCTGCTGGATCTCAGCCATCTCGGCTATGTGCATCTGCGCACCATCGGCGGCAACGCCAAACTGCATATGAACGCCAGGATGGACGTCGAAAGCGAAGGCACCAGCGTACGCGTCGTGCGTCATATGCCCGCCTCAGAGCCACCTCCAACCTACACTGCAGCCTATCCGTTCAAGGGGCTGATCGACCGCTGGCAAGAAATTGTCTTCCACCCGTCGCACCTGGAAATCTGGACCGGTGCCGTGGATCAGAATAGCGAAGACGTCAACAACCCGGAGCGTGGCGGCTTCCATATGCGCGGTTTCCACGGCATTACCCCGGAAACCTCCACCAGTTGTCATTACTTCTGGTCAATGGCAACCAATCCGAGCCAGAACATCGAAGCAACCAAGGCCAAGGTCATTGAACAAACGGCACTGACTTTTGATGAAGACAAGGTCGTCATTGAAGCGCAATACGAAAACATGAAACGCTTTGTCGGCGAAGCCATGATCGATATCCATGTAGACGTTGGCCCCAATCGGGCGCGCCGCATTATTGAACAGTTGAAAACTGAAGCCAGTGCCGGATAACAGCTTGCCATGCTCTATCAAACGCGACTGAAAACGCTACAAACGATGATGAGAACGATAAAAAGCGCCGTAAAAATCGGCCAGAAAGTGCCGTTTATTGAGTAATAAATGAGCATTGAGAGGCCAATTGTTATCGCTGTTATTTCGGGCGTAGCCGTTTTTGGCTGCGCACTGAAGCGCTCAGTCTCCCCACAATTTAAAAAACAACCCCCAGCCAGACGCATTAATAACAATAAACGTTTTATAAAAATAACAAGGGTACACCATGAAAATTATCAGCAACATACTGCGCAGTGCACTGTGCTTCAGTGTCAGCGGATTGATCACTACAGGCCAGCTGCAAGCAGCTGAGTTCAATTTCAAATTACACCACCTGCTGCCGCCCATGTCCGAAGTACATACCAAAATCATGCTGCCATGGGCAGAAAAAATAGAGCAGGAATCCAACGGTCGTATTCATATTGATGTATACCCGGCCATGCAACTGGGTGGTAAGCCGGCACAGCTATTTGACCAGGCGCGCAAGGGAAGCGCCGATATCACCTGGACAGTCGCGGGCTACACACCGGGCCGTTTCCGTAAATCAGAAGTATTTGAACTGCCGTTTATGGCATCCAGTGCCGAAGTCACCAGCCAGGCATTGCAACAATTTGCTACCGAAGAAATGACCGACGATTTCCGCGAAGTAAAGCTGTTGGCCATTCACACTAATGCCACCGGTGTTCTCCATTCCCGAGGTAAAGGCATCGTAAGCGCCCTTAAATCAGCCCCCTGTTACTCAATCTCATTCCTTGCTACAAACT